>Ga0302275_10000118_pt1 | contig 86146 bp, 78 predicted proteins | sample III_Bog_N2_2_FD_200229 | JGI IMG/M metagenome (GOLD analysis project Ga0302275, IMG submission 200229) | Peat permafrost microbial communities from Stordalen Mire near Abisko, Sweden - III_Bog_N2_2 | ecosystem: Environmental > Terrestrial > Soil > Wetlands > Peat | place: Sweden: Abisko... | reverse complement strand
GGGTTGTGCTTCTGCAACACCTTCGTGATGGCCGCCGTCAGCGTCGTCTTGCCGTGATCGATATGACCGATCGTTCCCACATTCACGTGCGGCTTCGTGCGATCAAACTTCTCCTTGCCCATGGCCTGCTCCTAAATCCCTTTCGTTTCCTTACTACCCGTTTCATCCCGGGGCGCCGGCGTTCCGGCTCCAGCCCCCAAAAACCAGCTTATTTCCCTTGCGATCGCCCGATAATCTCGTCGGCGATCATGCGCGGAGCCTCTTCATAGCGCGCAAACTGCATCGAATACGATGCCCGTCCTTGCGTTGACGAGCGAATGTCGTTCACGTAGCCGAACATCTCCTTCAGCGGCACAATCGCCTTGATCACCTGCGAACCGGCCAGATGCTCCATGCCCTCGATCCGCCCGCGCCGCGAGTTGATGTCGCCGATGATCGTTCCCATATGCTCTTCCGGAACCGTCACTTCAACCGCCATCACAGGCTCCAGCAGGACCGGTGAGGCCTTGCGCGCCGCTTCCTTGAAGGCGATCGAACCGGCAAACTTGAAGGCCATTTCGTTGGAGTCGACCTCGTGGTAACTGCCGTCGAAGAGGGTCACCTTCACATCCACGATCGGGAAGCCGGCCAGAATGCCCAGCTCCAGCGCGCCCTGCACGCCCTGATCGATAGGCTTGATGTACTCTTTGGGAACCGAACCGCTCTTGATCTCGTTGATGAACTCATAGCCCGCGCCCGGCGTATTCGGCTCAACGCGCAGCTTGCAATGTCCGTAGTTGCCCGAGCCGCCGGTCTGGCGAATGTATTTGCCTTCAGCTTCGGCCTTCTTGCGCAGCGTCTCGCGGAAGGCGACCTTCGGCTCGCCGACATTGGCCTCGACCTTATGCTCGCGGCGCATACGGTCGACCAGAATCTCCAGGTGCAGCTCGCCCATCCCGCTGATGATTGTCTGCCCTGAATCTTCATCCGTTCGTACCTTGAAAGTAGGGTCCTCGTCGGCAAGGCGCGCCAGCGCAACGCCCATCTTCTCCTGATCGGCCTTGGTCTTGGGCTCAATGGCGACCGAGATGACCGTCTCCGGGAAGGTGATCGCGCCCAGCGCGATCGGATGATGCGGAGTCGAGAGCGTATCGCCGGTCTTCAACTCCTTCAGACCCACGCAAGCGCAGATGTCGCCAGCCAGAACCTCGGTCACATCCTCGCGCTTGTTGGCGTGCATCTTCACCAAGCGGCCGACGCGCTCCGTCTTTCCGGTGCGCGGATTCAGCACCGTGTCGCCCGTCTTGATCGAGCCGGAGTAGATGCGGACAAAGGCCAGCTTGCCGAAGGGATCGTTGATGATTTTAAAGGCTAACGCCGCTAACGGTTCACTGTCCTCGGCCTTGCGGTATTCGATCTTGTCGGGATGATGAGGATCGATGCCCTCAACCGGCGGCTTGTCGAGCGGGCTGGGAAGGTAATCGACCACCGCATCCAGCAGCGTCTGTATCCCCTTATTCTTGAATGCTGTACCGCAGAGCGCCGGAAAAATCTTCAGGTCGATTGTCGCCTGGCGGATGCCCGCCTTCAGCTCGGCAACCGTGAGCGCCTCGCCTTCCAGGTACTTCTCCATCAACACGTCGTCCGTCTCGGAGATCACCTCCACCAGCTGCGTACGGAAGGCCTCAGCCTTCTTCTGCAATTCGGCGGGGATCGGCTCGACGGAGAATTCGGCGCCCATCGTCTCGTCGTGCCAGACGATTGCCTTCATCTCGATCAGATCGATGACGCCCTTGAAATTCGCTTCCGCGCCGATGGGGATCTGCAACGCCACGGGACGCGCGCCCAACCGCTTGCGAATCGTATCCAGAACGTGTTCGAAGTCGGCGCCGTTCTTGTCCATCTTGTTCACAAAGCAGATGCGCGGCACCTTGTACTTGTCGCCCTGCCGCCAGACCGTCTCCGACTGCGGCTGCACGCCGCTGACCGAGTCAAACAACGCCACGGCGCTATCCAGCACGCGCAGGCTGCGCTCGACCTCGGCCGTAAAGTCCACATGGCCGGGCGTGTCGATGATGTTGATGCGGACATCTTTCCACGTGCAGGTCGTTGCGGCCGAGGTAATCGTAATACCGCGCTCCTGCTCCTGCTCCATATAGTCCATCGTCGCTGTGCCTTCATGCACTTCGCCGATGCGATGGGTAATACCCGTATAAAAAAGGATGCGCTCTGTCGCAGTCGTCTTTCCGGCGTCAATGTGCGCCATGATTCCGATATTCCGGCAGCGATTCAGAGGTACGGTGCGAGCCACGGTATTTTTCCTTGCGAGCGTCCGGCCCGCGGTTAGAGATATCTGTCCTACTAAGTCCCTTGGTCCCTAGTTCCTATGTGCTACCAGCGATAGTGAGCAAAGGCGCGATTGGCCTCGGCCATGCGGTGCACGTCTTCCTTCTTCTTCATCGCCGCGCCGCGGCCGTTGGCCGCATCCAGCAGCTCATTCGACAGCTTGTCGGTCATGCCCTTCTCGCCGCGCGCTCGGCCATAGGTCAGCAGCCAGCGAATGGCCAGTGAGGTGCGTCGGTCGGGATTGACTTCGATCGGCACCTGATAGTTGGCGCCGCCCACGCGACGGGTCTTCACCTCGAGCAGCGGCTTGCAGTTTTCCACTGCCTTCTTGAAGAGCTTCAAAGCGTCGTCGCCGCCGCCCTTCTCTTCCAGGTTCTTCATCGCCTGGTAGAAGATGCCCTGGGCCGTCGACTTCTTGCCGCCCCACATCATCGAGTTGACAAACTTGGTAACCAACTCGGAGCCATAGACCGGATCCGCCGCCACTACCCGCTTCGCAATGTGCCCTTTTCTTGGCATAGTTCCTCAAGATCCTCGCGCTTTGAGCGCCGCTTCTCGTGCCCTAGTCCGGATTCTCAACCCCGCCCCGGAACCGTTGACTACTTCTTGCCCTTGGCCGGAGCCGCTCCGCCCTTGGCGCGCTTGGCTCCATACTTCGACCGGCTCTGCTTGCGATTAGCCACACCCACTGAATCGAGCGTACCGCGCACAACGTGATAGCGAACGCCGGGAAGATCCTTCACGCGGCCGCCGCGGATCAGCACAATCGAGTGCTCCTGCAGGTTGTGGCCGATGCCAGGAATGTAGGTGGTGACCTCGATCCCGTTCGTCAGCCGGACGCGCGCAACCTTGCGCAGCGCCGAGTTAGGCTTCTTGGGCGTCTGCGTGTAGACGCGGGTGCAGACGCCGCGCCGCTGCGGCGAGGCCTGCAGGGCCGGTGACGCCGTCTTGTACCGCGGGGCTGTGCGCCCCTTGCGAACCAACTGATTGAATGTAGGCAAACCGCAACTCCTTACCCGTCAAAAAACCTGATCCAGCTTCAACGTCCACAAACGCGCGCAAGCCTCAAAGGCCTTCCGGTGCAAAAGCGCGACGAAATGCCGTCACGCGCGCACGGAAGCTCCATTCTGCCGCTTCGCGTCTGCCTTCGTACCAATCTCAGACGAAAACCGGGACGGTGGTTGAGCGTTTTCCCCGCATGCGCGGATCAAGCCAACTCCGTTTCGCCAGTTCCGGCCCGCATAGCCCTCCAAGGCGGAGAACGCGCGGACGCCGATGCTTGTGTCTCCCTGCCCCTGCAAGATGGAGCTATTTCGGGAGCTTTACGGGCAGACTATACAGCCCAGCCCTGAGGCCGATCCCGCACCCAATCCACCTGGCCGGACCGCCCAACCGCCCACATTCGTCAAGACACACGAACAGAGGCGTTCTTGCGCAACCTTTTTACAATACCAAGAAATCCCGCCGGGGTCAACAAATTTGCTCTAAACAATCCTTTTTCAGCAAATCACCCCGTTCAACCGCCTCATCAAGGCGCCGTATAGTTGCCGCTGTTCGCAACCTCCGTGGTCGAACCAGTCGTCGGCCACGTCCCTAGGCATAAGAAATTCCCCTCGTAGATCCCTGCCGACCAATCTACCGGACTTTTGGAGGCTGGTGGAGGGAGGAATCCCGTCAGACCGGAGAGGTTGGGAATTGCCAAGGTAGTCGATCCATTCAGGTAGTTTGCCGTGGCAGTCACGTTGACTTCATAACCTGCATTCGCCGGATTGGGTGTCCAACTCATACCCACCGTTCTGCAAACACCTTTATTACCTGAGTACCCCGCATATGAAAGATCAAAAGAAGGCCAAGTGACCGCCGCCGGACCCGTGTAAGTCCATCCGGCAGGAAAATCAATCGTTAGTGGGCCACCTGAAGTCGAGGTCGTGTAGTTGATGACTTCCTCATAAGTAGTCGATACGCCGGAGGCAGATGTTGCAACGAAAAGATAGTGGTCTCCGCTTTCCATCGCGCCTGCTGGCAGGGCAGGATACCCGGTGGTAGCGCCATTTTTGATAAAGAAACCATTCGTGCCCATTACGTAATCGGCATTTGTCGTAGGGGTGCCAAAACCCGATGGAACATTGTTATACGTAATAGGCTCGGAGGTTGTCTGGTCAGCTGCGCCAAACACGACGGTGCTACCGCCGTTCAGCGCACCAGGGACCGTAACGCCACTGAAGCTCTTTGCGGCTAACAGGCTGGTGATCGTCCCTTGGCCTGTCTGAGTATTCTGGTAGGCAAGCACCTCAACCCGGTCACTCCCCTCTGGCGCGCTGAAGCTGATATTGGAGCTCAGATTGAATTCAGGAAACGTGTCATTCGTACCGTTCAGAGCATAAATTCCAACATACGAAGCCCCGGCGATCGGCTTGCATCCACGGCTCCCGTCAGCGTTCCTGTCGCTTCATTGCTTGACCCGCCCAAGCACCATTCGGAGAACGAGGTTCCGTCCAGGGTACTTGCTTCATAGACATATTGTTCCGTCTCAGGCGGAGTATATGAAGTTAAAGGAGGGCAGACGAAGGCCACGGCAAAGTTTGTCGTGCCACTGGGCACGCTGAGCGTGAGGCTGCCGCCAGAGAGCGTCGCGCTCGTAAAGGCCCCGGAGCCGATCTGAGTGGCAACCGCCGTGGGCGTCCCGCCAGTGACGGTGAAGGTAACGGTGGTCGGATTGTTCCCGCCGCCGCCACCGCCGCCGCCGCCCGTAGTGTTTCCCGAGCCGCTACCGCAGCCCGCCAACAAAATGAATACGCCGCCGATCGCAGAGAACCGAAGAAAGCCAAAAGACACGGGGGAGTCCTTTCTCACTTCTATGGGGCCCGATACTGCATCTGGTAATCTGAAAATCATTATAGAGGCTCGGATACAAGTTCTCTAAGTTCTTGACAAGAAATATTCTCATCGCACCCGGTCGGCCGGAGCGCAATCTCGCTGCCGTCATAAATCTCGTAACGAAATATCTTGAATCACTGCAATAGAGAAGGGGCGGGGTCAACCGAAGTTGCCCCGCCCCCTGATTTTCCCGCAACGATGATCCCGCAACTATTTGATGGCTTGCAGAACCCACGCTCCATTTTCATAGGAGAAATCGGCATGGCGCTTGGTGCTCAGCCGGTTGCCTGGGTTATGCGCAATATCAACCAGCGTCTGCGGCACGCCGTCCATGTTCACGCCCTCGGTAAAGTCGACGCCCTTGGCCGTCGCCACGCCGGGCAGCGTCTCGTCCTGCACATCCTTCAGATCGTGCGCTCTCAGGTGATTGGCCGCCACCGTCACCACGATCACCGAAAAGCTTTTGTCCTCCTGGCTCTCGGGCCGCCACTGGAAGACATCGCCGCTGCTGGTGAGCCTGAGCGCCTTCTTGCCGTCGGCCGTCAGCGTAAAGTCGGCCCAGAAGCGGTTGGGAAAGAGCTTAGTCCGCTCCCAATACTTGGCCTCGACGCCCTGCGCCAATCCCTGCTCGTTGACAACAACGTTGGCGCCCACCGCCGGCGTCTGGTCATATTTGGCTTGAATCAAGGCCTGTGCGCTAGCCTGCGTCAGCTCCGGCGCCGATTTGCAGCCCCCCAGCATCCATCCCGCGCTCACGAATCCCAATGTCCCCAATACCAGCAGCATCCCTTTGCTCTTCACATACCCTCCCTGGACAGCCCTCAATGGAAATGAATACGTACCGCCCATTTTTCTCCTACTCTACCCCCGCTGTCAATGGGGCAGAGGGGTGGACTTCGAAACAAATCTCCGACGCCCAGCGAACGCTCGATTGCAGCAAGACCTTCCAACCGTTTCAGGCAGCGACTCGCAGCATGGTTACCAAAGATTAATTATTTCCGTAACACAACCGTATATCTCACCCGCTAGAATCTTCCCGAGTCGCATCTTCGGCTCGGCGTGTCGTGAAATCTGCGGAGAGAATGCCGCAGCGTGCGCGTAGCTCATCAACTGCAAGGATCGCACCCATGCGCAAGCCATTAGGTCAATTGGGGGGGGGGCAATTCAAGAGCCTTTCCTCCGCGATGTTAAACTTTTCTTCACGATATTGTTGATGTTTTTTGCAACCCTGAGTGCCATCGGCCAGAATCAATCGTCATGGTCGCTCGATCAGGTTGTTGCGGCGACTGGGAACGGGAACCCCACGACACTTCCAACTCTTAAGCCCTCTCAAAATAACGAGGAGGCTTTCTTATTTTTGTGGACAAACGGCGGAGGCTGGAGTTGTGTTGGACCTTTGCCTTGTTATGACACAGACGATTTTCCTCATGAGGATTACCTTATAAGCCTCTCGTCCCCCTGGCAAACTGCTCCAATAGGGGACCAGATTGATATGCCTGGTGGAATACAACCAGCACCGTCAAACATTTTTCCAGAAAGATTTATGACTGGAGTATATAACTTTTGGGATTCGAATTCTACTCCTGTCGGCGTTAACGCGACCAATGTTTATGATCCTACAATCATAGGTACAAATTGGGCTGCAATACTTGCACTTATTAAGTATCAAGGCAATGTTGCAGTAAACGGCCGCAGGTTGCTGCAACTTTTACTCATGAGGTCGATTACGAGACGTTCAGCATGGCCGGTTCTCCGAATGGAGCTTACAATAATCCTGGATTCTTGACATTCAGCAATGATAATCCAGGATTTTTAATCGGTTTGATAGCTATCTCTATGTATGATGGGAGCAGTGGACCGCAAAACATAACCGATCCGGCTGGAGATAAATGTCAGGTGATAGCCGATGTAACGAGTCCAACCGGTTGTACCGATTTAGGCTCTGATGGTGAAGGGGGGCCCCCTCCGTACTGTGTAGGACTTGGAGGACATTGGCAGATATTTACTTGCTCAAATTACACCGATCCGAGCGGCAGCCTGACAATCACTCCTGTCAGCCCTTGGGCGTATGATGTTTCTGTGCTGGCCATCGGAGGGTCTTTCTCCCGCATCAGCGCAATCATTACTGATACCAGTGACATCAAGAACGGCAATGTGACGGTCAACTTATCCGCACCCAGCGGCACAACCGGCGACCTGATGCTGGACTTCAATGGGTCTGACGCATCGGGGCCGGAACTTGCTCAAGCGCCGTTTCCTGCGCTATCTCCGGGAACACAAACACTTCAACTTACTTTTGATTCCATCGATCCGGGAATCTATCCCATGGCTAATGGAACATGGGATGCAAATGTTCCTGGTGCATCAGGGGTTCAATCCGTGACCGTCCCGGATTACACGCTGCCCACGCCATGGACGTACTTCAGGAAAATATTTTACACGCAGTATAATGTGCCGCATGAAAGTGCCTGCTCCGGTGGCGATGCGGACGCGTGGCTCGTCGACACCAGTTGCAATTTCACGAAGATCAGACTTAACTCCGCGTTTATCACGGCTGTTTGGACGAATGGCACTGGAATATCTGAGCATTATGGAACACTGAAGAATGCCGCTGGAGTCAAACTGGGTAGTGGCAACGGTCAAAAATGCCAAAACAAATACCCGTCCGGAGCAATTGGGTCTACTCCAAAACTGCCAAACGGAAAGAATGGAAATGGAAACACTTTTGAAGTTGTTTCCTCTATTACCGGTAGTTGCAATACAACTCTTGTCGCTGACCAATCTCTTGCAGCACCTTCATCTATTCTGTCCAGTGTTCAGGTACTCAGTTGCGGAGACCAATTAAATCTTGACGATGGCGACTACACGACTGCGTCTACTCGAACCGTATCCGACTTATGCCCATACTGTAGCAATACATCCCCGTTTAACAACCCTACATCCCCGATGTATGGGGCCGATGGACACATTGACGCCTTTTCATCAAATCCATCATGTACAGGAAAGAGTGTAGGAAGCCTCGGATTCTTCTACACTTCCTATCCAACCAATTGAGAGGAAAACAGATATGAAATCACAGACAGTTTATGACGCAAAAGGGATGCACTGGAAGTCCATCATTCTAATCTTCGTATGTCAGCTTGTTTTAATATTCAACGCCCCTGTTTTCGCGCAGAATTGTCCAATAACTACAGCCGTACGCACAATCTGCAAGCAGATCGGCAATGCCGAAGTTGTGTCTGTATCTTCGCCGTTTGGAGCATACCCAAAATCACAGCCTGTGGTTTATTGGCATGACGATGAATGGAAGATTGATATGCTTCCAAATCTCACTTCCGATGGTGAACTTAGCATGAAGATAACACCGCATAATGGAAGTATGAAGATTGTAAACTTTGACGCGGTGCTCTTTGTTCAGGTTGATTCTATCACGCGCAATCAAGGAGATGGAGTCATCGTCATTGGAGAACCGAATGGGATGTCCTCAGTTTTCAGCATTGTTGATCTTAAATTAGGAAAGATCATGGCTGGAGGCCTCCTGTATGAGCCATCCATCTCGCCTGACAGGCGCTTCCTCTTGTATAAAAATTGGTATCTGCCTCATGTTGGCGGGGAAAATCAGTACGTACTCTATGACACATTGAAAACTCTCGAAGAGAATACCTGCGGTTACGGGGAAAATAATCCTGAATACAAAAGGAAAAGTGACCAAATCGGAATCACTCAAGTTTATCCTTACCAGGCGAACTGCCTGGAAGAAGAGGGCGACACAGATGACAATAATGGCATATCGAATTTCATTTGGTCCTCGGATTCGAGCAAGGTAGTCTTCGCGGATGTGAAGAGCGGGATAATAAGCTTGATCCTGGTGAAGATGCCGCACGACGACAGTGACAAGAACCTTGACAGAGACAAAGAACATGAAGGAGACCGTGACAGAGGCCGTGACAGATACAACGACCGGCCTCAAACATTAACCTACAAGTTTGTCGGTACACAGAATGTCTGCGCAGGCGCGGCAACCTGTGATTCCAATAATGTCCACTCCATTGCCTGGAATGGCGACTCAGTCAATGTTTCCCTGGTTCAAGCGAACTCCACTGGGCCTGCCATTGTGAAGAACCTGACCATTCCGCTCTCGAAGTTCGTCCCTCTGGCCAAGTAACAATCCCACTCACACTCATCTCCGCCCCGGACGCGCCAGCCGCCTCTGGGGCCGGGTTTTCTCGTCTCAGGGCAGCATGCGTACGGCATAGAAGCTCAGCGCCGCGTCGCCTTGTTCCAGCAGTCGCCTGCGTTCCAGCGCGCCGTAGCGGTCTTCGAGACGCTCTTTGCGGCGATGTTCGGCGATGACCATGGCCTCGGGCGCAAGCACTCCAGCCACCGAGCCGCCCAGCAGCCCCAGCGTAGCCGCGTACTCCGCCGCCGCATCCCAGGGCGGATCGAGAAATACCAGATCGAATTGCCGATTCTCTTTGATCAAACGTTTCAATACCGACGCAACGCTGGCGGATTCGATGCGAAATCCGCCGATGATTCCCAGTTTTTCCAGATTGCAGCGCAGGACTTTGAGCGCCGCCGGAGCGCGTTCCACAAACTCCACTCGCGCGGAGCCCCGGCTGAGCGCTTCTATGCCGACTGCGCCCGAGCCCGCGTAGAGATCCAGAAAGGCCGCTCCCTCAATGCACCCGGCAATCACGTTGAAAAGCGTCTCGCGCAGACGATCGCTCGATGGCCGGGTAGCCAAGCCCGGCGGAGCCTGGAGCGTTCGGGAGCGGAATCTGCCGGCAATGATGCGCACAGAAACCAGCATACGGGATGGAATCGCCCGCGGGCCGCATATCCTCCTCAGCCCTACCCTCTACAATCATCTGTATGCGTGGCTGGTCAATTCCGTTGGGCCGTTGGATGGGCGTGGAGGTGCGCGTTCATCTTTTTTTTCCTCTTCTGCTGGTGGTTTGCCTGATGCTGAGCGGGGCGGACGGGAAGATGTGCGGCATCGGGCTCTTTCTGGTCCTGGTGGCCGCTGTCGCGGTGCGCGAGACGGCGCGGCTTCTCGTTGCCGCCTGGCTGGGATTGCGCCTGCGTGCGATTCTGCTGTTGCCGATCGGCGGGCTCTTTGCCTACGCCGATCCGGAGAGCCAGGAGGGATCCTCGCAGGGCGGCGGGCAGTTTGCCCTGGCGCTGGCCGGTCCTCTGGCCAATCTGACGACGGCTCTGATGCTGGCCGCGGCCTTTCTCGGAGCCAGCGGAGAGATCAAGCTCTTCGACCTGCCGCTGATCTCTTCCGTCTATCTGCTTCGCTCAATGGTATGGATGCAGGCTGGTCTCGGCCTCCTGCATTTGTTGCCGGCCTATCCGCTGGACGGCGGGCGCCTTCTGCGCGGCAGCTTTGCCCGCAAGCATGGATTCACTCTGGCTGGCCGGATGGCCGCTGGGCTGGGTCAGGTGCTGGCGCTGAGTGCGATGGCGGGCGGTATGTACCTGCACGATTACTGGCTGGTTATCGCCGGCTTTTTTATCATGATTGGCGCGCAGATCGAAGACCAGGGCGTTTTCTTCCAGTCCGTGGTGGACACGGTGCATATGCGCGAGGTAATGCTCACCGACTTTGCCACCCTCTCGCCCTCTGACACCTTGGCCGACGCGCTGGTGCGCTGCGTTCATTCGCTGCAAGAGGATTTCCCCGTGGTGCGCGGCCCGCAACTGGTGGGCATCATCAGCCGCCAGCGCATTGTGGATGCCCTGCGCAACGAGGGTAACGGCTACGTTCAGGCGGCCATGTCCAAGGCCTTTCAGGTAGCGCGCCCCGAGGACACGCTGGGAACCACCATTCGCCGCATCCAGACAGGCCACGGACTCTCACTGATTCCCATCACCGACAGCGGCCGCGTCGTCGGCATCGTCAGCGTGCAGAACCTGATGGGCGCCATGTCGCTTCTGGCCGAGCAGCGCCGCCTGGAGCGCGAACAGGCCATCGAGGATGCCCGTTAGCAATCCGGAGACTGACCATGCCGATGGCCGCCGATCCTGAATCTCCGCTCACCCCCGGCCTCTATCTCGTCGCCACGCCCATCGGCAACCTGGGCGACATCACCCTGCGCGCCCTCGACGTGCTCAAGCGCGTCGACCGCATCGCCTGTGAAGACACTCGCCAGACGCAGAAGCTGCTCAACCACTTCGAGATCTCGACGCCCACCATCAGCTGCCACCAGCACAACGAGCACGCCCGTGCCACCGAACTGATCCAAAACATAAAGGCTGGGAAGGCCATCGCCATCGTCTCCGACGCCGGAATGCCGGGCATCAGCGATCCCGGAGGCTGGCTCGTCACCGAGGCCATCGCCGCCGGTATTCCCGTCATTCCCATCCCCGGAGCCAACGCGGCGCTCAGCGCGCTTGTCGCCTCCGGGCTGCCCACGGATGAGTTTCACTTCATCGGCTTTCTGCCGGAGAAAACGGGCGCGCGGCGAACCCGCCTCGAATCGCTGGCCACCGAAATTCAACGCAATCAAACCCCGCGCACACTGATCTTTTACGAGGCTCCGCATCGCATTCTGGAGACATTGACCGACCTGGAAAGCATCTTTGGTCCCGCCCTACGCGCAGTGGTAGCCCGCGAGCTGACCAAAATCCACGAGGAGTTCCTCCGCTCGACGGTCGCCGAGGCGCGCCGCGAGCTGGCCGGCCGGGATCGCATTCGCGGCGAGATCGTCCTGCTGGTCGAAGCGCGGCCGCTGGGCCCGTCGCAGCTCGCTGGCGCATCCATCCGTATCGCCGATCGCATCGCACAGCTTGAGGCCGCCTCCGGCATCGACGAAAAGGAAGCCCTCAAACAGATCGCGCGCGAGCGCGGCCAATCCAAGAGCGAGGTCTACCGCGAGCTGCAGCGGGAGCGGGCGCGGCGATAAGAATTGCAACTCAAAAGGAAGCCGAATCGATTCCCGGCAATTTCGCTGGGAAGAAGACGGGGGGAAAGGCTAGAATTTCACTATGACCGACCGCATCTCTCTCACGCTCGCCCAAGCCGACCCCGTCGTAGCCGCCGCCATCGACCACGAAACCCTTCGCCAGCACGAGGGGCTGGAGATGATCGCCAGCGAAAACTTCGTCTCCGAAGCCGTTCTGGAGGCCGCCGGCTCGATCTTCACCAACAAGTACGCCGAGGGCTATCCGGGTCGGCGCTACTACGGCGGCTGCGAGTATGCTGATGTCGTCGAAAATCTGGCCCGCGAGCGCGCCAAGCAGCTCTTCGGCGCAGAGTATGCCAACGTGCAGCCCCACTCCGGCTCTCAGGCCAACGCCTCAGCCTACGGCGCGGTCATCAAGACCGGCGACACCATCCTCGGCCTTGATCTGGCTCACGGCGGCCACCTGACCCACGGGCATAAATTGAGTTTCAGCGGCAAGCTCTACCACACGACCTTCTACGGCGTGCGCAAGGACAACGAACGAATCGATTACGACCAGATGGAAGAGGTAGCCGAGCGCGAGCGCCCCAAGCTGATCATCGGTGGCGGCAGCGCCTACCCGCGCCTCTGGGATTTCGCGCGTATGCGGGCGATCGCCGACAAGGTCGGCGCGGCCTATGTCTTTGATATGGCGCATATTGCCGGTCTGGTTGCCGGCGGCGTCCATCCCTCGCCGGTGCCTCACGCCCACATCGCCACCACCACCACCCACAAGACGCTGCGCGGCCCGCGCTCCGGGCTGATCGTCTGCGGCAAGGATTACGTCGTCGGCCCCAAGCCCGAGCAGACCATCGGTAAAGAGATCGACCGCTCGGTCTTCCCCGGCCAGCAGGGCGGACCGCTGATGCACATCGTGGCCGCCAAAGCCGTCGCCCTCGGTGAGGCACTGCGCCCTGAGTTTCAGATCTACGCGCAGCAGATCGTCGCCAACGCCAAGGTGCTGGCTGCCTCCCTTGAGAAGGCAGGCTTCCGTATCGTCTCCGGCGGCACGGACAATCACCTGATGCTCGTCGATGTCTTCGAGAAGGGCATTCTTGGCTCCGAGGCTGAGCTGGCGCTGGGCAAGGCCGGCATAACGGTCAACAAGAACACCATCCCCTTCGACACCAATCCGCCCATGAAGGCCTCCGGTATCCGCATTGGCACGCCGGCCATGACCACCCGCGGCATGAAGGAGCCGGAGATGATGCTGATCGGCTCCTGGATCGCCAAGGCCCTCGATCAGCGCAACGACGACGCGGCGCTCGAAAAGATTCGCCGCGAGGTCGCCGAGTTGGCCAACCGCTTCCCGCTTTACGCCTGGCGGAGACTTGCCGTCCAGGCATAAGGCGCTTGCGCGCCAGGATAGTCATGGTTCCCATTCATTTAGCTGAGTGTGCGAAATGGATGGGCGCCCGGCTCGCTTGTCGTTGAACTCAGGCAATTCGCAGGGGGAAGATATGTTCAACACTTTGACTATTAGAGCCAATTACTTTTACCAATTGCGCTTTCCGATAGTGTTTCTTTTGCTGTGCATTGTGATTCCAGCGCTTGTCTTCTCGGGTTTGAAGGTCTCATGGAAAAACGAGGGGAGAGAATTCAAGCTGGGCTTTTGGAAGAAAGTAATTCTAGGTATTCTCGGCGGACTCGCTGGCGAGATCACAGCGTTTGCCGTTTTTTTTCTTGCAGAATCAAATTGGTGCAAGGACATGAACTCCCAAGGCTCGCACTGTGACGGTCAGGGACCGCTGGTTCTCATTCTTACAGTTCCTCTCTGCGGAATGATCGGAAGCTGCGCCTCCATGCTTTGGACCTGGGTCAGCATTGCTATTCCGGCGAATAAACCCTGGGCTTCGGTTTTCAGTTATAGTGGCGGAAATCGGGCGCCCAATATCGGGAGCACGGTTGCCGTTCAGGCTCTTTACTGGGCGATCTTCGCTCTCGCCGTCTATCATCTAACGCGCAACTTACTCTAACGCTCAGATGCCACATCCTCTCGTGCCCTCAGCGACAAGGTGGTGTGGTCATCATTCTCTGAGTGATGGCCTTTCCTGTATAAAGGCATTGTGCAGGGAAATGTGAAGACTCTCTTTCCGCGGCGCAACTAATCGTCATCGATCGGGTTCAATTGATCGAAGTCAGAGGCTACCATCCGGGGATCGGCGCAATCGATCGCAGCCGCATTCCCGGCTAACTTTCAGGAGGATCGTATGCGTCTATCGCAACTTGCTTTGACCGCATTGCTGGCGGTTTCTTTGCCGGCCTTTGCCGGACATCCGGATCGCCCGCAGGCTCCCCCCGCCCACGGACCAAGCCAGTTTCACGGCACGCCGCACCCGGTCGAGCCGAATCGCAACTTCAGCAATAAGGAAGGCCATCCCAACGCCCCGCACGTCGATGGCAGAACGTGGGTCGGCCACGACACCGGCCGCGACGACGCCCGCTATCACGTCGATCATCCCTTTGCGCATGGCCGTTTCACCGGCGGCTTCGGTCGCGAGCACGTCTGGCACCTCGCCGGGGGCGGTCCCAGCCGCTTCTGGTTCAACGGCTGGTACTGGGACGTGGCTGCGGCCGACATCGCCTTCTGCGACGGCTGGCTCTGGGACACCGATCAGATCGTCATCTATGACGATCCCGACCACGACGGCTGGTATCTGGCCTACAACGTCCGCCTCGGCACCTATGTGCATGTCGAGTACCTCGGCTCATAAACAAATCATCCGAAGCTCTCGGTTGACTATAGCGGTTCTCCAATTGCTGTTCACCGAAGCCATACAATCAAGTGGGTTTTTCCTCAAGAAAAATCCACCTTTGACAAATCTTGTCAGTGCGTATGTATTGGAGAACCGCTCTAAGAAGGGATGGGCCATCAAGCTCATCCCTTTTTCGTGCGCCACGCGTGGACTGTAAAGCGGTATGATATCGCTTGCCGAGGCTCCTGAATGAATCGACTGCCTGTTCTACCGAATGCATCCATCGCGCGCGGAGTTCTCCTCGCCGCTCTCATCGCCGCCTTCACCGGCATCGCCGCCGCTCAAGCCGCGCCCATCGTCCTCACCGGGGCAGACCGCCGTCCCGCCCTCTCGCTCGACGGCGACTGGGCCTCCATCGTCGATCCCTACTTCTCCGGCCTCTTCAGCTTTCATCACGAAGAAAAAAAGAACGGCTGGTTCCTCAACCAGAAGGCCAAGCCCGGCGATCCCTTTCCCACCGAATACGACTTCTCCAAAGCCCCCACGTTGAAGGTGCCCGCCGATTGGAACACGCAGCGCGAGTCGCTCTTCTTCTATGAAGGCCCTGTCTGGTACGAGCGCGAGTTCAGCTATCAGCCCAAAGAGCATACGCGCGTCTTTCTTCACGTCGGCGCGGCCAACTACAAGTCCTGGTTCTGGGTCAACGGGCAGAAGGTCTGCGAGCACGAGGGCGGTTACACCAGCTTCAACTGCGAGGTGACCGCGGCCATTCATGCAGGCAGCAACTTCATCGTGGCCGCCGTCGATAACACCCGCCGCGAAGACAATGTCCCCACGCTGGAAACCGATTGGTGGAACTACGGCGGCCTCACGCGCTCGGTCTCGCTGATCGAGGTGCCCGAGGCCTTTATCGATCAATACGATCTGCATCTCTCCCGCGAGCCGGAGACGATCATCAAGCCTCACGGCAATGACTTCGGCCTTATCGGCTCCTTGCATCTGGAACACATCGAAGGCTGGGTTCACATCATCGGCGCACATCCTGGGGATAAGGTTGAAGCCGAGATTCCCGAACTGAATTCGAAAGGCAACGGCGTTCTCGATGCAAACGGGCGCGCAAAGCTTCTGCTGATTGCATCGAATCTTCAACGCTGGTCCCCGGAAAATTCCAAGCTCTACGATGTCATCATCACAGCCGGCCAAGACCGTATCGAAGAACAGATCGGCTTCCGCACCATCGAAACCCGCGGCACCGAGATTCTTCTCAATGGCAAGCCGATCTTTCTGCGCGGCATCTCCATCCATGCTGAAGCCCCCTACCGCACCGGCCGCGCGAACACCGACCAGGATGCGGAGACGTTGCTCGGCTGGGCCAAGGAGCTGGGCTGCAACTTCGTTCGCCTCGCGCATTACCCTCACGATGAGTCGATGCTGCGCGCCGCCGACCGCATGGGCCTGCTCGTCTGGTCGGAGAATCCCGTCTACTGGGCCCTGCAATTCGACAATCCCAAGGTGCTTGCCAAGGCCGAGCAGCAGTTGGATGAGGAGATAGGAACCTCGCGCAATCACGCCTCGATTATTTTGTGGTCGATGGCCAACGAGACGCCGAACACCGAAGCCCGCACGCGCTTCATTGAGGCCGAAGCCGCTCATGCGCGCGAGCTTGATCCCACGCGACTAATCACCGCGGCTCTGCTGGTGCGCGGCGAGGGCAATGCGAAGATCATCGACGATCCGCTCGGCAAGGCGCTCGACGTGATCGGCTTCAACGAATACATCGGCTGGTACGAAGGTCATCCGGAGACGGCCGATCGCACGGAGTGGCGCGTTGCTTATGAAAAGCCCCTGATCGTGAGCGAATTCGGCGGCGGCGCCAAGGCCGGCCTGCATGGCGCGGAGAGCGATCGCTGGACTGAAGAGTATCAGGCGAATCTCTATCGCCATCAGCTCGCGATGCTCAACCGCATTCCGCAACTCCAAGGCATGAGTCCGTGGATACTGATGGATTTTCGTTCGCCCAACAGGCCTCTCGCCGGCATTCAGGATGAGTTCAACCGCAAGGGACTCATCTCGGAAAAGGGCGAGAAGAAGCAGGCCTTTTTTATCTTGCAGAAGGCTTACAAGGATGAATCCATCGGCAAGCCGCAGTAATTTCTTTTTCTTGACCGGAATTCACTCTCTCGTTGTGATGCATCGCTGTGCAATTGCGCCCTTCTGATTTATGCTGGACTTATGATTCTTAACTCAGTGCTTGCCCAAATTGATGCTGAAATTGCCAAGCTGACGCAGGTTCGTTCCCTGCTGGCCAACACCGGAAAGATCGCCGATAAGATTGCAACACGACTCAACAAAAAGGCCGCGAAGGCCGAAGCAAAAGCCGCCAAGCCCTCCAAGGCAAAGAAGCGCCGTTCGCTCAGCCCCGAGGCGCGCAAACGGATTGCCGATGCGCAGCGCAAGCGTTGGGCGGCACTGAGAGCCAAGGCCAAGAAATAAATCGGCCTTCCGGTTTCTGTCTAGCCACCAGGCAAAGCGTCTCCCATCAACGGAGGTACGTGATGCGCCGCTTTCTACCGATTCTTGCATCGGCTCTTCTGCCGTTACTCTTCGTTTTGCAGGCCGCATCGCAAAGCTCCAGCAGCGCCGCCGATCAGCCACCGGATGCGTTGACGGCTCTCTATACACAGGCAATGCAGGCCAAGGATTGGTCAGGCGCCGTCGCTGCCGCTGAGCAACTGGTGGCGCTCCAGGCCACCTCTCTCAACCTGAAATTGCTCGGGGATGCGCAGTTATACTCCGGCTTGCCCTATGCGGCACTGGCGACTTACGACAAAGCCGTGGCAGCGGCTGAGAAAGAAAAGCCCGCCGATGGTCAGCCGTTGAAGGAGTGGAATAACGGCTTGGCACAGATACTGATTGCCAAGGGCAATGCGCTACTCAAGCTCAAACTCATTCCGGATGCACTCCAATACTATTCCCATGCCGCCCCGTTGGCCTCCAACGCCGGGCTGGCTTACTTCAATGTCTGCGCCGTGCTTTACAACATCGGCAACCCGCACGAATCGGCTGCCGCTTGCCGCAAATGTGTCGAAGCTGATCCCACCAGAGCCAATGCCTGGTTCATCCTCGGATCAGATCTGTTTGCCGATGCCCCGGTTGATGCCAACGGCAAGATCACTGCAATGGCCGCGACGCGCGAGGCTCTGGAAAAATATCTGGCGCTCGCCCCCGACGGCCCTCACGCCGCTGATGTCAAAGCCATGTTGGAGATGATCGCAAAGTAGCATGCGCCTGCCGCAGCTACATTCATAACCCCGCTATCACCAGCATTCGCGGCTCGGTCATCTCCTCGATCGCCGAGCGGATGCCTTCGCGTCCCAGTCCGGAGTCCTTGACGCCGCCAAAGGGCATCGGGTCCAGTCGCCAGCTGGGCGTATCGCCAACGATCAGCCCGCCCACTTCAAGCTCGCGAAAGGCCGTCAGAATCTGGCCGGCATCGCGCGTCAGCAGGCCGGCTTGCAGGCCGTACTTCGAGTGGTTCACCTCCGCCAACGCCTGTTCAAAGTCCTCGTAGGGCTCGATGATCACCACCGGCCCGAAGACCTCCTCATCGCGCACCTTCATCTCCGGCTTGGTTCCGGTCAGGATCGCCGGCGTCACCACCGAGCCGCGACGCTCTCCGCCGGCCACCAGCTTGGCCCCGCCCGCGACGGCCTCCTTGATCCATCTCTCTACACGTTCGGCATCGGCCGGGCGGATCAGCGGACTCACCTCGGTGGCATCGATCGACGGATCGCCCACCGTCATCTTCCCCGCCGCCTCCACCACCTTCCAAAGGAAGGTCTGGAAGACCCTGCGCTCGACAAAGACCCTCTGCACGCTGACGCAGGATTGTCCGGCATAGGCAAAGGCTGCATGAGCCGTGCGCACGGCAGCCTCGTCCAGATCCGGCCAGTCGCCATGCACGATCATCGCCGCGTTGCCGCCCAGCTCCAGCAGCACGCGCTTGCGTCCGCAGCGGGCCTTCAGCTCCCAGCCCACCCGCGACGAGCCGGTGAAGCTGACCAGCTTGATGCTCTCTTCCTTCTCTGCCAGCCAGCCGGTATCCGTATCGCTCAACGGCAGCACGGCCAGCGCCTCCGCCGGCCAGCCTGCCTTCAGAATCACCTCGCCCAGCGCCAGTGCAGTGAACGGCGTCTGCGGCGCCGGCTTTAGAATCACCGGGCAGCCCGCGGCGATCGCCGGAGCCAGCTTGTGCGCCACCAGATTCAGCGGAAAGTTAAACGGCGTAATGGCCAGCACCGGCCCCACCGCAAAGCGCTGCACCAATCCCCAGCGCCCTTCGTTGCCCTCCATCAGGTCCAGTGGAATGCTCTCGCCGCCCAGCCGTGAACTCTCCTCGGCCGCTGTCTTGAAGGTCAGCACGGCGCGATCCACCTCCGCCCGCGCCATGCGCACCGGCTTGCCCGCCTCGGCCACAATCAGCTGGGCAAAGCGCTCCTTTTGTTCGATGATGGCGGCGGCCACATCCTCCAGAATCTCCCGCCGCTTCCAGCGCGGCAGCGCCCGCGTGCGGCGCAGGCTGGCCACGGCGTGATGCACCGCCTGGCGCGCGTCGGCGCGCGTGGCGATCGTCACTCGGCCCACCAGCCCCTGGTCCCATGGCGAGCGAACCTCCAACGCATCCCCGTCCGTCCACTCCTTGCCGCAGAGCAAAAATCCCGTCTGTGTCCCCGGCCGCATCTTCATGGCGTTTGGCTCCTCGTCCTACTCTGCCTTGGATTCTACAGCGATGAAGCGGGACGAACGCCAGAGTTCGGATGGCGTCACTTCGTCTTCTCAATTTGGAATCCCAGCACGGTACACTGTTCCTCTATGATTCACAACGGCCGCAGCCCAAAACTTCCCTTTGACCCCGCCGAAGCTGTCGCCCATCTGCGCGCCGCAGATGCCAAGCTCGCCGCGCTGATCGAAAGAGCCGGCCCCTTCACGCTCAAGCTCGATCCATCGTCTTCGCCCTTCGAATCGCTCCTCGAGTCGATTCTTTATCAACAACTTAACGGCAAGGCCGCGGCCACCATTCACGCCCGCGTGCGCGAGTTCTACCAAGGCAATCCCACCCCACAGCTGCTGCTCGACACCCCCGATGAACGCCTGCGGGCGGCCGGCGTCTCCGGTAACAAGTCGCGCGCATTGAAAGATTTAGCCGCACGCACGCTGGATGGTACCGTGCCAGCGCACGCGGCCATTAAAAAAATGTCCGACGCCGAGATCGTCGAGCGGCTCACCCAGGTCCGCGGCATCGGTTCCTGGACGGTTGAGATGCTTTTGATCTTTCGTCTAGGGCGTCCCGATGTATTTCCGGCGACCGACTACGGCGTCCGCAAGGGCTTCGCTCTCACCTTTCTGCGCCTGCCCAAGACTCGCCCTCTCTCCGCCGAAGATCTGCCCAAGCCCGAGGTGCTGCTCAAGCGCGGCAAGCGCTGGGCTCCCTTTCGTTCCGTGGCGAGCTGGTATCTCTGGCGCGCCTGCGATCTGGCTAAGGCCGCAGCTCCTGCCAGCCGATAAGCTCTACAATGGTCGAAGAGTCTGGAGCATCCAGCAAAGGGATAGGCAAGCATGGCGGCAAATAAACGGTTCATTTGCATTCACGGCCATTTCTATCAGCCGCCCCGCGAGAATCCCTGGCTGGAGACGGTCGAGACGCAGGACACCGCCGCTCCCTATCACGATTGGAATGAGCGCATCTGCGCCGAGTGCTACTCCACCAACGGCGCCGCGCGCATCGTCAACAGCAAAAACCAGATCACGCGCATCGTCAACAACTACGCGCGCATCAGCTTCAACTTCGGCCCCACGCTGCTCAGTTGGCTGGTGGAGAATGCGCCTCGCACCTACCGCATGATATTGGACGGTGAGCGCCGCAGCCGCAAATCCTTTCGCGGACACAGCTCGGCCATGGCCCAAGTCTACAACCACATCATCCTGCCCCTGGCCAGCCGCCGCGACCGTATCACGCAGATTTGCTGGGGCATCGCCGACTACCAGCACCACTACGGCACCATGCCGGAGGGGATGTGGCTGGCCGAGGCCGCCGTCGACAGCGAATCCCTCGAGCTGATGGCCCAGCATGGCATCAAGTTCACCGTGCTGGCGCCGCACCAGTGCAAGCGCGTTCGCCTGTTGAAGGACGACGGCGGCTGGAGCGAGACGCCCAATGCCAGTGTGGACACCACCCACCCCTACCTGGTCCGCTTCGCCTCCGGCCTCTCCATCGCCGTCTTCTTCTACGACGGCCCCGCCTCGCGCGCCATCGCCTTCGAGGGGCTGCTGAACTCCGGCGAAAGCCTCGCCGGAAGGCTTAAATCCGGCTTCGAATTCAACCCTTCGCCGCAACTGGTCCATGTGGCGACCGATGGAGAGTCTTACGGCCATCACCACAAGTATGGCGAGATGGCGCTCGCCTACGCGCTGCGCCTGCTGGAGGACGACCCCACCGTCAATCTGACCAACTACGGCTGTTTTCTTGAGCAGTTTCCCCCAGAATACGAGGCGGAGATTGTCGAAAGCACCTCCTGGAGCTGCATCCATGGCATCGAACGCTGGCGCTCCGACTGCGGCTGCAACGGCGGTCATGGCGGCTGGAATCAGGCCTGGCGCGCGCCGCTCCGTCAGGCGCTGGACGAGCTGCGTGACGCTCTGGTCCCGCTGACGGAGGCCGCGGGCGCGCTGTTATTCAAAGACGTCTGGGAGGCACGCAACGAGTACATCGAGGCCGTGCTCGATCACAGCCCGCAGACTGTCGAGCGCTTCTTCCGCAAGCACCAGTTGCGCTCGCTCACCGTTCTCGAACGCGTCCGCGCCCTTGAATTGATGGAGATGCAGCGTCACGCCCAGCTCATGTACACCAGTTGCGGCTGGTTCTTCGACGATATCTCCGGCATCGAGACGGTGCAGGTGATCGCCTATGCCGCGCGCGTGCTGCAATTGGCTACTGATGCCTTCGGCAAGGAGGCCGCGCCGCTCGAGCCGGCCTTTCTCGTCCGCATGGCCGAGGCCCGCTCCAACGTTGCCGCCGCCGGCGACGGTGCCAAAATCTACCGCGATCAGGTCAACACAAAGCAGTTGGGCCTGGAGCAGGTCGCGGCTCATTACGCCATCAGCTCCATCTTCTCCTCCTACGCCGAGGAGACCGACCTCTTCTGCTTCCGCATCTGGCGCAACTCCTATGATATGTATAGCTCAGGGCGCGGAAGGCTCGCTTTGGGCCGGGTCAAGATCGTCGGCGCCATCACCGGCCAGCAGCAGAGCTTCTCCTTTGCCGTGCTGCACTTTGGCGATCAGAACATCACCGCCGCCGTCAAAGCCTACGAGCCGGAGGATGCAGCCGCCTTCGAGGCCTTTGGTGCTCAGGCCGCGGAGCACGTGCAGCGCGCGGACTTCCCCGAGGTGATCCGCCTGCTCGACCGTTATTACGGCCACATGGACTACTCGCTCACCTCGCTTTTCATGGACGAGCAGCGCCGCATCGTGCAGCTCATCCTGAACTCAACCCTCTCGGATATCGAGAACTCGCTGACGGCGATCTATCAGGACCACGCCAGCCTCCTGCACTATCTCTCCCAGGCCGGCCTGCCCAAGCCGCCCGCCCTTACGCTGGCCGCCGGCTTCGCCATCAACGCCGGCCTGCGCCGCTCGCTCGAATCCGAACCCATCGACCAGCCGCAGTTGCGTTCTTTTTTGTCGCTGGCCAAGGCCGATCAGGTTCCGCTCGAGTCGGCCACGCTCTCCTATCTCGCCGACCAGCGCATGAAGCGCGCCATGATTGAGCTGCAAATGTCCTCCGGCTCGCTGGAGTCGCTCGAACGCGCGCTCTCGCTCGGCCGCCTGCTCTCCGAGCTGCCCTTCGAGTTGAATCTCTGGCAGGCGCAGAATATCTGGTACGAGATTCTGCGCACCTCCAGCTACGGCCTCACAGCTCTGGAGGCCGATGACCGCCCACGCTGGGAGAAAGACTTCAGCGAACTCGGCGCCTGCCTCTCAATCGACTGCGCCGCCATCCGCGCCCAGGAGCCCTCCACGGCGACGACGGGAGATTAATCTCTTGAGTCTTTAAAATTCCCTCTCAATTCGATTTGTCCGTTTCAGCGAACTGAGCCCCAAAGAAACTTGAGGGACGAAAGCCACCTATCAACGACTGCATTATTTTGTTGAAGAGGCCCGTTTTTTAGCTCAAAAGGGCCTCTTTTTGGCCAAAAAGCAGGCAAAATCAGGGGTTTAATGTTACTGATTGGTTAACATTACTAAAATGCATACTGTTGATATTGTGTATGTTACATGCATTATGTGGGCTAAAAACTGTTTTACCCAGGGTGGGGGGGGTGGGGGTACGGCGAAAAACGGGGCTCTGGAAGCGCGCCACGCCCTGTTTTTGCTCTTTGCCGATCCCTCCCATCGCCGATCCTTTCTGCTGGATAGTATGCGGGAAGGAAAGATAATCTTCGGCAAATGCACGGAAGATAAACGGGCGAGTATAGATCATGGATTCCCCTGACCCCAAAAGCGATGGCCGGAGCACCCACGATACCTGAGTAGCTAGCAGGCTCAGAAAGGCACTACTTTAGTTTTTGAGGGAAGTTTTTTCGAGTCTTCCCTTCTTTAGCGCAAACCGCTCACCGCGCCAGACTATCGTATTGCCCGCAAAGCCCGCCAGCCAAACCCCCACGGCAATCAGATCGCGCAGCGGCAGCATCCACAAGTTGGGCACCACCTGCCGGTCATCGAGCACTCCAACTCCCACCATCATCGCCAGCGCGAGTCGCAGAAGGAGGCTGATCCCCAGCAGAGCCAGACTCAGCAGACTCGCTCCGCTCACCAGCACATTCACCAACGCCAGGCCAAAGCCGTTGGTAAAGACGAGCCCCGCGTATCCCGCAGGCCGCGCATCGCGCACCGTCCGCGCCCAGCGCAGCTGATGGTCGATGTAGCCCCTCCACCCGTAAGCCGCGACATTGGTTTCAACAACCTCTGGACTCAGCGCCACGCGGTATCCCGCCCCGGCCACGCGCGCGCCAAGCTCGTAATCGTCGGCCAGATGATCCACCAGCACACGCAGCCCGCCGATCTTTTCGAGCGCCTCGCGCCGCACGGCCAGCGTCGAGCCAAGCCCATAGTGCAGCCCACCCTCCAGCCGGCGCGAGAGCAGCACGCTGGCCTGAAAGTCGACGATGCCCAGCGCCTCCAGCCGCGAGGGAAGCGTGCCGTGAGCGCGCCCCCGGTAAAGCGCCGTCACCAGGCCGACCTCCTGTGCGGAAGGTTTCTCATCCGTGCCGAAGCAGCCCATCACCCGCTCCAGATAGCGCGGGCCCACGCTGATGTCGGAGTCGTTGATAAGAAGGAAATCAAAGCGGGCATGGCCGGCCAGTTGCACCAGTGTGCTGACCTTGCCGTTGGTCCCCAGCCGCTCAGGGCACTCGATCAACCGAATCGCAAGCTCCGGAAACTCGGCGATCAACTGCTCAACGGCCGCCGCCGCCGGATCTTCCATCGAGGCCACGCCGAAGAGCAGTTCCCGCTCGCCCGCATACGTTTGGCGGCAATGGCTGCGGAAGCCGTCGATCATGCCAGGGTCGAGGCCTTTGAGCGACTTCAGAATGCTCCCCCCCGGCGCAAAGGCTGCCACAGGCTCGCGCCGCTCCCTCCGATAGAGCCCCGCGGCGCGAAGGGCGGCCAGGTAGTAGCCCATCCCGGCCACGGCGAGCACGGTCGTGAGAATTGAAGCGTAGAAGGCGAAGGTGTGCGTCATTCCAACTGTCAGAATACTGCTTCGAGCGGCCATTTGTATCCCTCTCCAACGCCAGCCGATCCCGAGTCATGGCTCGTGGACCATCTCTGCATTTTTGATTGCGTGGAATTTTCAGCTTTGATTCGGATATCGAGTCCGGCACATAAATTTGACAGCATCTTGAATTGTATCTACTATCGTTACAGATGAACGTCAGCACTCGATTCACCGTAACACTGCATATACTCACGCTGCTCGCCTCTTCTCCCGGCGAGGCGCTCACCTCGGAGTACATTGCCGGAAGCGTGAACACCAATCCGGTTGTGGTGCGAAGACTATTGGGAGCGCTGCGCAAGGTGGGGATCGTTACCTCGCAGCCCGGCAATGGCGGCGGTTGGGAGTTGGCGCGGAATCCGGAGAAGTTGACGCTGCGGGATGTGCGACGCGCCGTGAATGAAGGTTCGCCGTTCTCCATGCACAATCAGCCGCCGAATCCCAGGTGTCCCGTCGGCAGGAATATTCAGGAAGTTCTTGGGCCGGTTTACGATAAAGCCGAGCGCGCCATGGAGAAGAAGCTCTCACAGACCACAATCTCCTCCCTCCTGCTTGCCATTCAACACAAGTGATTCGTTTCAATTTTTTTCGTTTAATACGTAATCGTGGTGGTTACTAATCAACAATAACCGCAAGAAACAACTGAAAGGAAGCACAAAATGACCATTGCAATTACCGGAGCCGCTGGCCAGCTTGGCCGGCTTGTCGTCAACAATCTCAAATCCAGGACGCCCGCGGACGATATCGTCGCGCTCGTCCGCACGCCCGGCAAGGCCGCCGATCTAGGCGTGACGGCGCGTGAGGCCGATTACAGCAAACCCGAGACACTGGCGCGCGCGTTCTCCGGGGTGACAACCCTGCTGCTCATTTCATCGAGCGAAGTTGGCCGGCGTGCGCTCCAGCATCGCAACGTGATTGAAGCGGCAAAGAATGCCGGCGTGCGATGGATCGTCTACACCAGCCTGCTCCACGCTGAGACCTCTGCAATCAAGGCGCTCTCCGCGGAGCATTTGGAGACGGAAGCCGCACTGCGGGCATCGGGAGTGCCGTACACAATTTTGCGCAATGGCTGGTATACCGAAAACTACACGGCCTCGATTCCAGGCGCCATTGCCGGTGGCGCATTTCTGGGCTGCGCCGGCGACGCAAAGGTCTCCTCGGCGGCGCGCGCGGATTATGCTGACGCGGCGGTTGCCGTGCTGACCGTTGATGGGCACAAGGGCAAGACCTATGAACTGGCGGGCGACAAGGCTTACACGCTGAGCGAACTGGCGGCGGAGCTCTCCCGTCAGACGGGAAAGACCATTCCCTACAGGAATCTTTCCGAGGCGAAATACGCCGAGGCACTTGTGAAATTCGGGCTTCCCGCCGCCATTGCTCAAGTCTATGCCAGCTTCGATACAGGGGCAGCGCAGGGTGCGCTCTTTGATGACGGAGGTCAGCTATCGAAACTGATCGGACACCCCACGACTCCCTTAGCAGCATCCATAGCGGTTGCATTAAAGGCTTGAGCGCATCCAGTCAGGTACAGCCGTCGAGGAGGCGCGCCAATCGGCTTCCTCGACGGGCACAAACTTCGTCACTCGTAGCGCAGCGCTTCGATCGGATCCATGCTCGCGGCCTTCCAGGCCGGATAGATGCCGAAGACCAGGCCGATGGCGCAGGAGACGACAAAGGCAATGATCACCCATACCGTCGAGAGCGCGGCATGAAGGAAGCTGACGGCATAGTGCAGGACCAGGGTCAACAGCGCACCACCCAGTATGCCGATGATCCCGCCCACCACGCACAAGGTCACCGCCTCCAGCGTAAATTGCACCAGAATATTCTTTCTGGAGGCGCCGATGGCCTTGCGCACGCCGATCTCGCGGGTTCGCTCGGTCACTGAGACCAGCATGATATTCATCACGCCCACGCCGCCCACCATCAGGCTGACCGAGCTGACGGCGACCATGAAAGAAAACAACCCGATCGTGATCGTATTCCAGAGCCGGGTGAGCGAGTCGGGCCCGAAGATGGCGAAGTTGTCGTCCTGCTCCAGGCGCACATTGCGGCGTACGCGCAGCAGCTCGCGAATCTCCTCGATCACCAGTTGCTTGTGGGCCTGATCGTCATATTTCACCGTAATCCAGAAGTCCAGAATCTCGGGATGAAGCTGGCGGAAGGTCTCCAGGGGAAAGTAGGCCGAGTTGTCCTGCGTATTGCGCCCGCTGCCGAAGGGCTGCGGCTGCAAATCCAGCACGCCAATAACAGTAAAGATGCTGCCTTCGCAATCGACATCCTTGCCGATGGGATCCTCGCCGGGAAAGAGATCCTCGGCGGCATCGTGGCCCAGCACCACCACCTTGGCTTTGCGCTCCTCCTCGGAGTCGGTCCACATCCGGCCTTCCAGCAGTTCGATATTGCTGGTCTCTTTGACCTCGGTCGTAGTGCCATTCAAAATCGTGTTCTGAATCTTATGAGAGCCGCGCTTGATCGAAGTCTTGCCGACGCCAACCTGAAAATTCTGACTGGTCAGCTCCGGATCGACCGCGGCCACGTAGGGAAGGCTGCGCATTGCAATGCCGTCCTCAAAGGTGAGCTGCCGGCGGTTGAGTTCTTCGGTTGTCGGCCGCTTGCCGAAGGGCTCAAAACGGAAGACCCATAGGTCGTTGGTGCCCATCGCGGCAACGAATTGCTGGACGTTGGTATTGAGTCCGTTGATCGCCGACGAGATCAGAATCACCGTCGAGATGCCGATGCTGATGCCTAAAATGGTCAGGATGGAGCGCAGCTTGTTCTTGCGCAGCGTATCCAGCGCCAGCAGCACGGCTTCCTTTGAGTCGGTCAGTCTCATCGTTACATCTCCGCTCTCAAAGCTGTAATGGGGTCAAGCGACGCGGCTTTGTAGGCTGGGTAGACGCCAAAGAACAGTCCAACACTGGTGGCCACAAACAGGGCAACCGGGATGCACCAGAGCGGAACCGACGATGGAAAGCTCACCGCCAGGGTAATGATCTTGGCCACACTGATGCCGCCGGCCACGCCGATCACTCCTCCGGCCAGCGACATCGTGGCGGACTCGATCAGAAACTGCAGCAGCAGATCGTGACGGCGCGCGCCCAGCGCCTTACGCACGCCGATCTCGCGCGTCCGTTCGGTCACCGAGACCAGCATGATATTCATGATCACGATGCCGCCCACCACCAGCGAGACGGCGGCGATGGCGGCCACCACGGCGCCAAAGTTGTTCAGGATCTTGCCCAGCATATTCTGGAAGGTCGCGCTGGTGTCCACATTGAAGGTATCCGATCTGCCCGGCGAAAGGTGGCGGCGCGCCCGCATCAGCACGCGCAGCTCATCGGAGACCGCATCGATCACCTCGCCGCCCGCGCCCGCATCGACGTAAACCGTCAGCGTGCCCTGCGATCCGTAGGCGTGAAGAAAGGAGGTCAGAGGAACGGAGACCCAGTTGTCCATGCTCTGTCCCATCATCTTGCCCTGGCATTCGCCGATCCCGATCACCGTATACTGTGCGCCGTCAACGCGAATCTCCTTGCCCAGCGGATCGCCCGAGCCCAGCACATTGTCCACAATATCGCAGCCGATGATTGCCACCCGCGCGCTGTGCGTGTCTTCGATATCGGTGAAGGAGCGTCCGGTCTCCACATTCAGATTCGAGAGCGCCGGCATCGTCCACGTCCAGCCGCGTATCGTCGTATCCGTGGTGGACATGGTTTGATAAACAACCTTGCCCGTTGTCGAGCGCATTGCGCCCACCGAGACGCAGCTCTTGCATTCGTCCAGGATGGCCCGGTAGTCGTCGTAGGTAATGTCTTTGCGCTTCTGGAAATCCAGATACTCCTCGATGGTCATGAAGGTCTGCGGCATCTTGCTGACCGTAATCACGCTGGCGCCGTAGGTGTTCATCTTCGAGGTCACAAACCCCTTGGCCCCGGCGGTCAAGGTCACCACCGTGATCACCGACGCCACGCCGATCACCATGCCCAGCAGCGTCAGAACCGTGCGCATCTTGTTCGCCCACAGCGACTGCATCGCGAGTTTAACGGCCTCACTAAACGGCATGGCTCTGCTTTCTTGTTGCGGTCGCTTGAGCGATCAGGATTTCTATCCTACTCGATTCCGGTACATTCTTATGGACGCGCAACCTCTCCATCTGGCCGCATCCCGCCGTACCAAGCCCCCCGGCCAGTTGCTTTCCCCTTTTGATACGCAGATCTTTACCGGCGGGTTCCACAACTCCAACAAAACGAAGCGCCCCACCCTGGCGCCGGCAATCCGGCAACAGGATGGGGCACGAATGAATCTGTGATGCTCCTCAGACCGCGTGAATTCCGCTCCCTAGGCAATCCCCAGCATGCGATTCAACGAGCCCACAATGTACTTCCACACCAGGTAATAGCCGGCCAGCGCCGCCAAAAAAACCGGAGCGATCAGCGCATAAGGAATCTCGCAGGCCTGGAACCACGTCGCGCTGCGCGAGCTGAACTCCAGCACGCCCAGGCAATGCGCCGTCGTCGCCCCCAGCGGCATTAAAACCAAGGGCAGAATCGCCCCATGCACGCCAATCGGCAGATGCGTCCGTTCATGCGATCCCAGCCAGAGCACATTCCACAGCCCGAAGAGCGTCGGCACCACGGCCATGGGAAAGATCAGCGCCTGTTCGATCGGAACCGCCACCTTCAGCACAATGCGCGCCACGATAAACACGATAAGCAGCAGCGGTAAAACCAGCGTGGGAATAAAGATTCCCGTCAGATAAGCGCGTAGATACGGATGGGTATTCATGATTTCCTCCAGCTTTCTGCGAGGTTTTTCTCGCGGTTTTACAGGTAATAAAGCAGCAGCGGAATCGTCGCCGGGAAGCTGACGGCCAGTAGAACCAGGCCAGCCAGCAATGCCCCGTCGAAGCACGCCCAGCCAATGCCCATCTGCGCGGCGGGCCTGGCGGCCTCTTGCGAATTGATCCTGCGTTCAAGCGCTGGCCACAGATCGCGTTCCGGCCCGGCATCGTCTTTCACCGCCGGCAGCGTCTCCCGCAAAAGTTTTTCCAAACCATCCTCAGCGCGTTCCTTCATGGTCGAATCCCCTGCCTTTCCAACTCTCTTCTCAGCAAGCGCAGGGCGCGAAAGACGCGCACTTTGACCGCCGCAACTGAGATGCCCAGCGCTAATGCAACCTCTCTCTGCGGCAGTTCCTCGATCACCGCCAGCGTGGCCGTGATCCGCAGCTTGGGCGGCAACCGCCCAAAGGCCAGCGCCGTCCGGGCGCGGATCTCCGCCGTCACCGCCGGGTCGGCCTCCATCGGCGCTGAGACTTCGCCGCAGAGCTCCATTGAATCTTCGCGCTCCAGCCGTTGCGCGCGCAGCCAGTCGAGCGCTGCATGGGAAGCAATGCGCCTTGCCCATCCCTCGAAGCCGCGCGCCGGATCGAAGCGGCTGCGGGCCTGATAGATCCGCCAGAAGCTCTCGACGGTCAGCTCCTCGGCCGCCGCCGGGTTGCGCGTAATGCGCAGAATCCAGCCGTAGACCGCGCGCTGATGCTCGCGAAAGAGCCTCTCGAAGGCGGCGTGAACGGCTTCCGGGCTGCCGTGCCGGAACTCCTCAAGAAGGTTGCTTGCCTCCTTCTCCATCCGCCCTCCCCCTTCACCCATTCTTACGCCGCGCAAGACGGAAAGGTTACATAAACTGCAACCACCTGCAACAATCGTGTATGTTTTGAGAGGGGTGAGTCGCCTCGGCAGGTGATTCAACCCGGAGGATTCCCGTGCCTCATTCACTTCGCTCCTCTCTTCTCTGCCTCGGCCTTCCCTGCCTGCTCGCTCTTTCCGTTCCAGCGCAAAGCTCCGCGCCGGCGCTCACCGCCGATCAGGATCAGCATCAGATGATGGATCAGCTCAGCATCAAGGCTCTGCGTCCCGGTCCCAGCGGCAACGAGAAGGCCCCCAACCACGCCAACATCGACGAAGAGAAGGCCAATCCCTATCCCAGTCTCCCCGACCCACTCACCATGAACGATGGCCGCAAGGTGACAACCGCCGAGATGTGGCGCAACGAGCGCCGCCCGGAGATCGTCGAGTTGTATTCGAAGTACGTCTATGGCCGCGTGCCGAAGATTGTTCCCAAGGTCACCTGGACCGTGACCGCGGTCGACCATGAGATGATCGGCTTCACGCCGGTCCTCGCCAAGGATCTCGTCGGCACGGTGGACAACTCCGCCGACCCGGCCATCAGCGTGCGCATCCACATGACGCTTGTCACGCCCGCCTTCGCCAGGGGCCCGGTCCCGGTATTGATGATGTTTGGCCGCGCCGGCTTCCCCTCACCCAACGAGCCGCGCGGCGACGATCTGGACCGCATCAACAAAGCCTGGAAGGCGCTGCTTCTTCAGCAGGACCCCTCGCTCAAAGACGTCTTTGCCCAGCATCCGGCCTGGGAACCGCTCAAAGAGAGCCCGCTTTTTCAGCGTCCCGAACTCAACGAGGATGGCGACCCGCCCAACACCTGGCAGTTGATCGCCGCCGGCTGGGGCTTTGCGCTGATCGATCCCGCCAGCGTGCAGGCCGATAACGGCGAGGGCCTCACGCGCGGCATCATCGGTCTGGTCAACAAGGGGCAGCCGCGTTCGCCGGAGGATTGGGGCGCTCTGCGTGCCTGGGCCTGGGGCGCGGGCCGCGGCCTTGATTATCTCGAATCCGATCCCGCCGTCGACGCCAAACACGTCGGCATCGAGGGCGTCTCCCGCTACGGCAAGGCCGCGCTCATCACCATGGCCTTCGATGAGCGCTTCGACCTGGTTCTGGTCGGCTCCAGCGGCAAAGGCGGTGCCACGCTGCTGCGCCGCAACTTCGGCGAGGCCGTCGAGAGCCTTGCCACGGGTGAGTACTACTGGATGGCCGGCAACTTTATGAGGTACGGAGTCGCCGAGGCCTCCTTCGGCAGCATGAATCCCGGCGATATTCCGGTCGATTCCAATGAGCTGATCGCCCTCTGCGCCCCGCGCCTCACCTTCATCAGCTACGGCATTCCGGAGAAGGGCGATGCCCGCTGGCTCGATCAGCGCGGCAGCTTCATGGCCACCGTCGATGCGGGGCGCGTCTTCAAATTGCTCGGAGCCAAAGACATCGGCGTCGAGGGCGACTACCGCACCGCGCAGATGCCGCCCGTCAACACCGGTCTGCTCGACGGCCAGCTCGCCTGGCGTCAGCACGACGGCGGCCACACCGACGCCCCCAACATGAAGTGGTTCCTTCAGTGGGCCGACTCCTTCATCGGCCACGCGCCGCCGCAATAGGCGGCGGTACGATGGAAGCAGGAAACTGCCGGCCACTCAGGCCATTAGAAAGGAAATCCGTTGATTGTGGCCACTCCCACAACAATTTCTCCTTCGAAGTTACCCGCACTGCGCGCTGCGATTCAGCAGGTAATCCAGCAGCATTTTCACCTTTCGCCCTTTTCAGACGCAGCTGTGGTTGATGCTCTGTCCGGCGTCGAGCTCTTTGACACGCCCTTTGTCAACCGCCTCAAAGCGGAGATTGTCTCCGCGGGCCGGAAGCTTTGGCAGCGCGCTTACGTCGATGGCAACGGCGGCAATATCTCCGCCCGCATCACGGACAATCTCGTTCTCTGCACGCCCACCTTGTGCAGCAAAGGCAGCCTCAATCCCGATGAGCTTACGATCGTCGATCTCGACAACAACCGCGTCTTCGGTCTCCGTCCTCACACCAGTGAAATCCTGCTTCATCTGGAGATCTACAAGACTGTTCCCCAGGCGCGCGCGGTCATTCATTGTCATCCGCCTCATGCCACGGCGCACGCCATAGCCCACGTCATTCCCCAGGGAGATCTGATTCCCGAGCAGGAGGTCTTTGTCGGACCGGTGGCGCTGGCGCCCTATGAGACGCCTGGCACAACGGCCTTTGCGCGGACCATTCTTCCCTTCGTGCGTCAGCACAACACCATCCTGCTGGCCAATCATGGCATCGTCTGCTGGGCTGACAGTGTCGAGCACTCCGAGTGGTACGTCGAGGTCGTTGAAACCTACTGCAAGACGCTGATGATCGCGCAGAAGCTGCGTCAGCCGCTGCCGCAGATTCCCGCCGCCAAGATTCAGGATCTCCTCGACCTTAAGAAGAAGCTCGGTCTGCCCGATGCGCGCTTGCCCCTTGAAGAGTCTGCCGCGGAGCAGTCTCTCTCGCAACCCGGCCCCACGTCACCCGATCCCGGAGAATTCAATGCCTTGATCGATGAGCTGACGCTGGGAGTCCTGGGCGCTATGGGAGAGCAGGCGTGACGGCTGGCCACACCTTCCTGGCTGTCGATCTGGGCGCTTCCAGCGGACGCGTCATGGCTGGCCGCTGGACGAGTGCAGGCTTTTCGCTGCACGAGGTGCATCGTTTCCCGAACAACGCTGTCCGTCTCGGCAACTCTCTCCACTGGGATGTGCTGGCCATCTGGTCCGGCATTCTCGATGCTCTGAAGAAGTTTCGCGTGCAGTTTGCGGAGACGCCCGCCGGCATCGGCGTCGATGCCTGGGGCGTCGACTTCGGCCTTCTCGACCGGGAGGGCCGGCTGCTCGGCAATCCCTATCATTATCGCGATGTGCGCACCCTGGGCGTGATGGAGCGGGTCGCCCGGCAGGTGGACGGTTACTCCTTCTTTCTCCAGACGGGCGTGCAGCCCATGCCCATCAACACCGTCTACCAGTTGGTCAGCATGATCGAGGCCGACGACTCGCAGTTGCACGCGGCCAGCTCGCTGCTGACCATTCCCGACCTCTTCCAGTACTTTCTCTGCCGGCAAATCCATGCCGAGTTTACCGAGGCCACCACTACCCAGCTCTGCGATCCCGCGTCGCGCTCGTGGTCAAAGCACATTCTCGATGCTTTGCAGATTCGGTCGGATCTCTTCGCGCCCATCCGTATGCCGGCCACGGTGCTCGGCCCCGTGCAGCCATCGGTCTTACGCGAGGGTGGATTCGATGCCTCCTTTCCCGCCATTGCCGTTGCCTCTCATGACACATCGAGCGCCGTTGCCGCCATCCCCGGCATGGATGAGCAGAGCGCCTTTCTCAGTTGCGGTACATGGAGCCTGATGGGTGCCCGCGTCTATAGCGCCCTGCGCTCGCGTGCAGCCTACGATCTGGGCTTCTCCAATGAAGGCGCAGCCGACGGCGCTATGCTCTGCATTCGCAATCTGACCGGCCTCTGGATTCTGCAGGAGTGCATGCACCATTGGGAGGCGCAAGGAAAGAACCATCCCTGGGAGCAGTTGTTGCAGGCCGCCGAAGTCGTTCAGCCGTTGCGCTCGCTGATCGATACCGAGGACGCAGCTTTTCAAGCGCCGGGCGATATGCCCTCGGCCATCCGTGCCTGGTGCGCGCAAACCGATCAGCCGCTGCCGGATTCTGAAGCGGAGATTGTGCGCTCAGTGCTCGAGAGTCTGGCCCTCCGCTACGGCGCGACCTTCCGTGCTCTCCAGTCGGCCATCCCACGCTCTCTCAACGTTGTTCGCCTGGTGGGCGGCGGCGTCCGCAACCGCTTGCTTTGCCAGATGACGGCCGATGCTTGCCGCCGTCCCGTCGTAGCCGGACCCGTCGAGGCGGCGGCGCTGGGCAATCTTCTGGCCCAGGCTGCCGCCACCGGCCATCTCTCCAGCCTGGCGCAGGGTGCGGATGCTCTTTCCGCAGCGGAGAATCTTCTCGTCTATCAACCGCAATGCCCGGATCGCTGGCAGCAGGCTGCGGAGCATCTTGCCCGCATTCAATCGTTGCGCGATACTTCGCTTTCAGATCGCGAGAAAATCTAAGAAATGCGCTTTCTGTGCGCGTGGGGAGTGTTCAATGTCTGCTTATCTGTTGCCTGTCATCGAAGCAGTTGCTCCGGTCGCCGCCGATGAGGTCTTGCTGGTCGCCAATGGCGACCTTCGCCAATCCGCCAACAAGGCCTGTTGGGCCGCGCAAGCCGAGATGGAAAAGGCGTTGACCGCGGCCTTTGCCGCAGAAGGAATTCGCCTGCGCCGCGCCCACCCTTACGACGAACGGCTGGAACATGGCTTCATCCACGGCCAGCGCATGGGCATGGATGTCTTCGAATCGATTCACCCCGATGCGCCCATCGTCGTGGCCGAGTCCGTTTGGCAGTACAGCGGACATCTGCTCGCCGGTCTCTTCTCGCATCGCGGTCCGATTCTGGTCGTTGCCAATTGGTCGGGTCAGTGGCCGGGCCTGGTGGGAATGCTCAACCTCAACGGCTGCCTGCGCAAGGCCGGCGTCGCCTTCAGCACCCTCTGGAGCAAGGACTTCAAAGACGAGTTCTTCCGCAATGGGCTGCGCCAGTGGATTCGCCAGAAGCGGGTCACGCACGATCTCTCGCACGTACGCCCCTTCGATGCGATTTCTGTCGGCGGGCCGGAGCGCGCGCTCGGCGTTGCCCTGGCCGTCGAACTGCGCCGCAAGAAGGCTATCCTGGGCATCTTCGATGAGGGTTGCATGGGAATGTACAACGCCATCGTCGAAGATCAGTTGCTTAATCCCGCGGGCATCTACAAGGAGCGCCTCAGCCAATCCTCCCTCTATGCCGCAATGCAAACCGTCTCCGATGGCGAGGCGCAGAAGGTGCGCGACTGGCTGGATGCAACGGGGATGCGCTTCCTGACAGGCGTTAGCGAAGAGAAAGACCTGACCGATGCGCAGATTCACTTGCAGTGCAAGATGTACATCGCGGCCGTGCGCATCGCCGCAGACTTCGGATGCGATGCCATTGGCATTCAATACCAGCAGGGCTTGAAGGATCTGGTGCCGGCTTCGGATCTGGTCGAGGGATTGCTGAATAATGTGGAACGTCCGCCAGTCTTCAGCGCCGATGGGCGCGAGCTTTACGCAAGTAAGCCTCTGCCCCACTTCAACGAGGTCGATGAATGTGTGGGCGTCGATGCCATCGTCACCAATCGCGTCTGGAGCGCGATGGGTCTCGATCCCGCGACCACTCTGCACGATGTTCGCTGGGGTGAGCACTTCAAGGGCACGACAAGTCAGGGCGAGATCGACAGCTTCGTCTGGCTCTTTCAGATCTCCGGCGCAGTCCCGGCCTCGCATCTCGAGGGCGGCTATGCCGGCGCGGTCAGCGAACGCCAGCCTGCCATGTACTTCCGCCTCGGTGGCGGCACTCTCAAGGGCGTCTGCAAGCCTGGAGAGGTCGTTTGGAGCCGCGTCTTTGTCGAGGATGGCCTCTTGCAGGTCGATCTCGGCCGCGCCACCGCCATCTTGCTACCCGAAGAGGAGACCCAGCGCCGCTGGCGCGAAGTCACCCAGCAGTGGCCCGTCATGCACCTGATCCTCCATGGTGTAACGCAGAATCAGTTCATGGCCCGTCATCCTGCCAATCACGTCAATGTCGCTTATGCCCCCTCAGCCGATGCAGCCGATCGCGCTCTCCAGGCAAAGGCCGTCTTCTTCCACGAACTCGGTATCAAAGTTCACCTCTGCGGCATTGCTTGATCCGCTCGAGACGATTGCAAGTTTCAAGCAACTGTCATCCTGAACAGACGGTTTGCCAATCTAACTCCGGCTGAAATCAATAGCCGCTAGAGCATTTTCGCTTCACTTGTTGACATTACGAGCGCATCGAAGTTGGCTTTTTCTTGAGGAAAAAGCCACTTTACTGCAAGGATTCTGTATACACCAGAATCGAAAAAGCTGTAACTCGCGAACTTGCGATTTCCGCGCAGCGGAAGCCAACTCGCTGATTTTGTCTTTCAAACGCTTCCTCCGGCGCTTCTGTTCATTTGGAGCGACCCCAAGCGCGGCATTCACAATACACTGTCATCCTGAGCGAGCGAACCGGGGTCCCCAGCGACAGGTCTTCGTCGCTGGGGTGGGGTAGCGAGTCGAAGGACCCGCGGTTGCTTTTCATCCGCAATCTCGTAACCGATCGTGACGGATCAAAAACTCTTTTCCCTGAAAGCCTCCCTCGCCGCGGCAATCGTCGCGGCAATCTCCGCCGCTCCGTGCGCCGTGCTCAGGAAGGCTGCCTCAAACTGCGAGGGCGGCAGCCAGACGCCCCGCTCAAGCATCGCGCGATGGAAGCGCCCGAAGGCCGCCGTATCGCTCTGCGCCGCCTGCGTATAATCGGCCACCGGCCCCGCCGTGAAGAACCAGGTCCACATCGAGCCCACTCGGTTCACGGTCAGCGGCACTCCAGCGCTCGCGGCTTCCGCCGCCACGCCCTCGGCCACAGATATTGCCGTACTATCCAGATACGAATAGACTTGGCTCTTATTCTTCTGCAAATAGTCCACCGTCGCCAGCCCCGCCGCCATCGCCAGCGGATTGCCGCTCAGCGTTCCCGCCTGATAGACCGGACCCAGCGGAGCCAGTAGATCCATGAAGCGCCGTTTGCCGCCGAAGACCCCAACCGGAAGCCCGCCGCCCACGATCTTGCCCAGCGTCACCAGATCCGCATCCACGCCAAACAGCTCCAGCGCGCCGCCCAGCGCCACGCGAAAGCCGGTCATCACCTCGTCGGCAATCAGCAGGGCTCCATCTTCTTCCGTAACTCTTCGCAATCCAGCCAGATAGCCCGCGGCTGGCGGAATGCATCCCGCGTTGCCCACCACCGGCTCTAGAATCACCGCCGCAATCTCGCCCGGATAAGCGGCAAAGATCGCCTCCACAGCCGCCAAGTCATTGTAGGGCAATGCCATCGTCAATCCGGCAATCTCCTCCGGCACGCCCGCCGAGCCGGGAATCCCGAAGGTTGTCACGCCCGAGCCGGCCTTTACCAGAAGCCCATCCGAGTGCCCGTGGTAGCAACCCTCGAATTTCACGATGATCTTGCGTCCCGTCGCCGCCCGCGCCAGGCGGATCGCGCTCATCGTCGCCTCGGTCCCTGAGGAGACAAAGCGCAGTTTTTCAATCGCCGGATAGCAGGCCACGATCCGCTCAGCCAGGTCGCCCTCCAGCGCCGTCGAAGCTCCAAAGCTCGCCGAGTTGCGCGCCGCTCTCTGGATGGCCTCCACCACCGGCCGAAAGGCATGGCCCAGAATCATCGGCCCCCACGAGCCAAAATAATCCACATAGCGGTTGCCGTCCGCGTCCGTGATCCACGCCCCTTCGGCGCGCTCCACAAACGGCGGCGCGCCGCCCACCGCCCCAAAGGCCCGCACCGGCGAGTTCACCCCGCCTGGAAAGTAGCGCTCGGCGCGCTGTTGCAAAACCTGCGAACGGGTGCGGGGACGGGCTGGAAGTGGAGAACTCATCGTGCGTTCAGTATAGAGGGCGCCCCGCAGGCAAAGCAGCCATATTGAATCGAACTCCCCGCTGCGATCATCCTCTGAAGGATGAGCCGCCTGGATGAGATCGGATGCCGAATGCTCGTGGTCTACGACGGCCACTGCGGATTCTGCAGCGGCTGGGTGCGCTGGCTGCTGCGGCAAGATCGCTTCGATCGTCTGCGTTTTGCTCCTTCGAGCGACTCAGCGGTACAACCCTTGCTCGCCAAACATCCGGAGTTATTGACCGCAGATGGCCTTCCCGGGACTGTGATTGTATTTCCTGATCCATTGAACGATAACCGGAGACCGCTTTCACGTTTTGCCGCCACATTGGCCTTGCTCAGTCAGCTTCCCCGTCCCTGGCCGGTCATTGCGGCGCTGCTTGGCTGGATTCCGGCTTCTCTCAGCGATCCGGTTTACCGTCTGATCGCCTGCTACCGGTACCGGATAGCAGGACGTCTCGAAAGCTGCACCCTGCCAAACTCGGCAGAACAAGCACGGTTTTTGTAAATTCAGAGCCTAAACCCGCCTGGCCCTGCTAAAATTGATCTTCCCGGCCATGTGCGCCGCTCAGCTATTCCACCCGCAGAAAGCCGCATCATGTCAGAAGAACCCATCACCAAATCCGTGACCTACGCCGACGCCGGCGTCGACATCACCAGTGGCGACCGCGCCAAGGATCGCATCAAGTATCTGGCGCAGAAGACCTTTAACCGCAATGTCCTGGGCGGCATCGGCGGCTTCGGCGCGCTCTTCCGCCTGGATTCGCAGCGCTGGAAGAACCCCATCCTCGTCAGCTCCGCCGACGGCGTCGGCACCAAGCTCAAGATCGCCTTCGAGATGGGCATGCACCACACCGTGGGCGCCGATCTGGTCAACCACTGCGTCAACGACATCGCCGTGCAGGGCGCCACGCCCCTCTTCTTCCTCGACTACTTTGCCAGCGGCAAGCTCAACGCCGAGGTCACTGAGAGCGTCATCAGCGGCCTGGCCGATGCCTGCAAGGCCAACGGCTGCGCCCTCATCGGCGGAGAAACCGCGCAGATGCCCGGCTTTTACACGGATGGCGAGTACGATCTGGCCGGCTTCATCGTCGGCGCCGTCGACCGCGACAAGATCGTCACCGGCGCGGGCATCAAGGCCGGCGACGTGCTGATCGGCCTGCCCTCCACCGGCCTGCACACCAACGGTTATTCGCTCGCCCGCAAGCTCTTCTTCGAGGTCGCCGGCTACAAGCACACGCAATACGTTACCGCCATCAAGGAGAAGGCCGGCGCCGCGCTGATGAAGACCCATCGCAGCTACCTGTCGCTCATCCAGAAGCTCGTCACCGCCGGCGTAACCACCGGCATGGCGCACATCACCGGCGGCGGCATCACTGACAATCTGCCTCGCATCCTGCCCAAAAACGTCACCGCGCAGGTCGAGATCGGCTCCTGGCCCGTGCTGCCCATCTTCGAACATCTGCGCACCCTCGGTCAGATTCCGCAAGAAGAGATGATGCGCACCTTCAACATGGGCATCGGACTGATCGCCGCCATTCCCGCGGCTAAATTCACCCGCGCCAAAAACCTCCTCGACCGCGCCGAAGAAAAGTTCTATGTCATCGGTCGCGTCGTCAAAGGCGAACGCAGGGTGCAGTACACGTAGGGAGTGTGCGAGTGTGAGTGGGAGTGTGTGAGTGGGAGTGTGTGAGTGGGAGTGTGTGAGTGGGAGTGTGTGAGTGTGAGTGTGTGAGTGTGAGTGTGAGTGTGTGAGTGTGAGTGTGTGAGTGTGTGAGTGTGAGTGTGTGAGTGTGAGTGTGTGAGTGTGTGAGTGTGTGAGTGTGAGTGTGTGAGTGTGTGAGTGTGAGTGTGTGAGTGTGTGAGTGTGAGTGTGTGAGTGTGAGTGTGTGAGTGTGAGTGTGTGAGTGTGAGTGTGTGAGTGTGAGTGTGTGAGTGTGAGTGTGTGAGTGTGAGTGTGTGAATTGGTTCACTCGCACAGTTGCAGGGCAGGTCTTCAGTCGTACCGTAAAACCATCAATCATTCGTAGGGTTTTTTAGCCCCTGAGGTTCAATCCTCTGACGACTTCCAATCAAATCCCGGAGCCCGTGGCCGGAGGCCGTCGGCCCCTCCGACTGGGAGTTCTGCTCTCCGGCCGTGGCTCCAACTTCCTCGCCATCGCCGACTCCATCCGCTCCGGCCGTCTGCCCGGCGTCGAGATCGCCGTCGTCCTCTCCAACGTCGCCGATGCGCCCGGACTCCATGCCGCCAAAGATCTCGGCCTGCCTCACGCCGCGCTCGTCTCCAAAGGCCGCCCCCGCGCCGAGCACGATGCCGACATGATCGCCAGCCTCGAGGCACACAACGTCGACCTCGTCTGTCTCGCCGGTTATATGCGTCTGCTCTCGCCCCAGTTCATCGCTGCTTTTCCCCAGCGCATTCTCAATATTCATCCCTCGCTGCTGCCCGCCTTTCCCGGCCTCGATGCGCAGACCCAGGCCTTCGACTACGGCGTCAAGCTCGCCGGCTGCACCGTCCACTTTGTCGATGAGCATCTCGACCACGGCGTCATCGTCCTCCAGCGCGCGATTCCCCCGCTCGACTCCGACGACGCCCACTCCCTCGCACAGCGCATTCTCGCCGAGGAGCACATCGCCTACACCGAGGCGCTTGCCCTTGTTGTGAGCGGCAACTACGAGATTCGCGGCCGCCGCTTCCTCCGCCGTCAACCTGAATAATGCGATTCTTTGCAAGGGCGCGTCGGATTGAATTTGCGGGCTTGAGTGAAGGGTACGGGCTTGAGTGAAGGGTACGGGCTTTAGCCCGTACATGAAGAACAGCAAAAAGGAACGGGCTTTAGAGCATTTTCGCTTCACTTGTTGACATTACGAGCGCATCAAAGGTGGCTTTTTCTTGAGGAAAAAGCCACTCAGCCCGCAAGCAGAGCAAAACAATCGCAATAAATTTCCATCCGTATGCAGATCATTGAACCCCCGCGCGCACAATCAATCCATGAACAGCAACTGCCGCCAAGCGCACTCCCTCAGTCCCTTAGTCCCTTAGTCCCTTTTTCGCCCCCCACCCCCTATATTTATATTCGTAAATCCGTAGTTATTTATCTAGTAAACAGGATAATCAAAGAATAGTTCCATAACTATTTGAGATCAAACCGGATACAAAGGTTTACTATCGGAACAACAGGAGCTGCACAATGACCAGGTAACCACTCAATTGAATCGCAGCACGGAAATTCATGAACACGGATGGCGCGTAAGCGTCGTCCACCTGGACGGCCAGTCCTACCGCTGGTGACCGCTCCACTCCAGATAACTCGAAAAATCCGCCGCGCCCGGCTCCTTGACCTCGATCCGGCCGTTCATCACTTTATCGTCCAGCTCGTAGCTCAGCCGATACTGTGGACCGGGCTGCGAGGGATCGGAGAGTAGAAGGACGGCATTCGGTTTCGGCGTGCTGATCGAGTAATGGATCACGTGGCCTTCGTTGTCCAGATAGAGCGCCTCCATCGCCGCTCCTGCGCCGCTTGCGTAGATGGTGAGCAAGTCGTTGTGCTGGCAATCCAGATCCTCCGGGCTCATGCAGGCGCCCGAGCGCGAGTGGCGCACCAACACGTGGTCGCGCAGCTCCAGTCGGAAGGTGTAGCCCGCCGCTGCCTGCGCCTGAGCCACGCCGCCGGTCGTCTTCACCTCCCATGAGCCTAGCAGAAAGCGCAGCGCCGCCCACGGATCGGGCTTGGAGTTGGGCAGTGCCGGTGCCGTCGTTGCTGTCGGCTTCGCGGCCGGAGCCGCTACTGGCGCAGGAGTTCGCCCCGGCGTCTGCGCGCTCAATGCGCTCGCCGTCAGCAGAGCCACCGTCATCAGCCGTGCCATGCCTCTCATCATGGCCCGAGTCTACTACCGACCGAGAGCCGCGGAGGCTTGAAATGCAGAATTCCAGCCCTCCGCTTCCCGCTTTTGTACGCCGTCTACAATGGGTACAGATGCTGCATCTCTCCAGCCTTTTTCCTTCCCTAGACTGGCGCTGGCTTTGGCTCTCCGTGGCAGCCTTTCTGGCCGGGATGCTGAACGCCGTCGCCGGCGGCGGCTCTTTTCTCTCTTTTCCCGCAATGCTGGGCATGGGTATTCTGCCTATCCAGGCCAACGCCACCAACACGCTCGCCGTTTGGCCCGGCCAACTCACCTCCGTCGCCGCCTACCGCTACGAGATTCGCCACAATCCGCGCCTCTCGCTGTTGATGGCCGCGGCCGGCCTCATCGGCGGTACCGCCGGCGCGCTCGTCCTGCTCAACACGCCGCAGATGATCTTCCTCCATCTGGTGCCCTGGCTGCTGCTTTGTGCGGCGCTGATCTTCGCCGTCAGCGGCCCGGTCTCGCGCTGGCTGGAGACACGTAAACTGGAGGCGCGCAAAGCCCTCCGCGCCGAGCCGACAGCGGCCCGCACGCTTCCGCTCTTTCTGGTCATCGCAGCCGTCTGTTTTTACATCGGCTACTTCGGCGCCGGCGCCGGCTTTCTCATCATCACCGTGCTCTCGCTCTTCGGCCATCAGGATCTGCACCGCATCAACGCCCTGAAGGTCGCCGCCACCACTCCGGCCAACGGCATCGCCTGCATCCTCTTCGCCTTCACCGGCCAGGTCGTCTGGCGCGATTGCCTGGTCGCCATGATCGCCTGCGCCATTGGCGGCTATCTCTCGGCTCACTTTGCCCGCCGCGTGCCGCAATCGCTGCTGCGCGCGCTGGTCGTCTTTATCGGCCTCTCGATGGCCGCCTGGTTCTTCTGGAGAAACCCATAAATCATGATGATCGTGAACCCTGTTTCAAGTTTGAAAATGGATTGGATCGGCTCCATCGCCGCAGCCTCCACCACGATCTCCTTTCTGCCGCAACTGATCCGCGTCTGGCGGCGCAAAAGCGCCCAGGACATCTCGCTTACGATGTTTCTGCTCTTCAGCTTTGGTCTGGCCTGCTGGTTGATCTACGGCTTCGGCATCGGTTCGCGCCCCATCATCGCGGCCAATGTCGTCACGCTTACGCTGGCGCTTGCCATCCTCGCTCTGAAGATTCGCTACGACAGAAAGGTAGCGAAGATGGAGTAGTTTTTAGCTTTTTATCTATTCCTGTCCACTGCCCACTGCCCACTGTAAACTGGTTTTATGAGCCACGAAGGCATACGCTTTGTTTCGAAGCAAGACGAGGCCCGCGAGAGCGAAGAGGCTCGCCCGCTCTCCCGCATCAGCATCACTCCGGACAAGGTGCGCGTGCTGCTCACCGAGGGCAAGGGCGTGGAGATCGATTGGCTCGACGGCCATCGCAGCTCGTGGAGCTTCGCCTGGCTGCGCGAGGCCTGCCCTTGCGCCACCTGCGTGGAGGAACGCAAGCTCGATGGCCGCAAAGCCGGCCAGCCCAAGCCCGCCCCAGCCGCTGTGCTGCCCATGTACACCCCGCCCGCGAAGCCGGCCAGCGCGCATGCCGTTGGCCGCTACGCCATCCAGTTCAACTGGCAGGACGGCCACTCCGGCGGCATCTACTCCTGGGAGTACCTGCGCCGCTCGTGCCAATGCCCCGAGTGCACCTTCGCCGCAGAGGAGACCTCTGGCGCGCCCAACTAGTTCGATCATTCTCATGCGCAAAAAGAAAACCCCGCGCTGCATGGGCGCGGGGTCAAAGCAATTTGCACTCTAACTTCAGATGCGCATGGGCATGAGGACGTAGCGGTACTTGTACTCGGCGTCGGGGTCTTCCGGGCGCATCTGGCCGGCCGACTGCGAGTCCTTGAACTCCAGCCGCACCTCGCCCTCGTTGCTCAGCGCCTTGAGGAACTCCAGAATGTAAACCGAGTTGAAGCCGACGGCGATCGGATCGCTCGAGTAGGGCGTGTCGATGGTGTCTTCGCTATCGCCGGATTCATTTGAGCTGGCGCTGATCTTCAGTTCGTTGCTCTCGAGGCGAATGCGGATCGCGCCCGAGCGCTCGTCGGCAAACTGCGCCACGCGCTGGATGGCCGCAGCCAGCTCGCTCGAGCTGACAACCGCGAACTTCGTGTTGTCGCGCGGCATCACCGCCTCGAAGTTGGGGAACTGGCCGCTGAGCTTGCGCGTGCTCAGCGTGCGATGGCCGATGCGGAAAAACAGCGTGTGCTCGTCGTCGGAGAACTCCACCTTCTCGGCCTCGGTATTGGAGAGCAGTTGCTGCAGCTCCTGCAACGCCTTGCGCGGAATCAGCACGCGCTTTTCGCCGCTGATGCCTTCCAGAATCTCGTTGGGCTTTTCGACATAGGCCAGCCGATGGCCGTCGGTGGCAACCATCGCCAACGACTCGGCCTTGATCACCAGCAGCGCGCCATTCAGCGTGTAGCGCGATTCCTCATTCGAGATCGCAAAGATTGTGCGATTGATCAGCGTCTTCAGCGCCACGACGGAGATGGCGGTGGCAGCGACTGTGGGAAACTCTGGCACCTGCGGATAGTTGGCACGAGCCATGCCGACCATCTTTGTATTCGAGCGCCCCGAGCGAATCTGCACCCAGTGGTTGTCCAGCAGCTTGATCGAGATCTCGCCCTCGGGCAGCAGCTTCACATAGTCGTAAAGCTTGCGCGCGGGAATAGTGCAAGCCCCGGGCTTCTTCACCTTGGCCGCGGCGCTGGTGCGGATCGCCTGGTCCAGGTCGGTCGCCGTGATATTCAGGCGCTCGCCATCGGCCTCGATGAGAAAGTTGGAGAGGATGGGAATGGTAGTCTTCCGTTCAACGACGCTCTGCGTAGCGGTGAGTTCCTTCACCAGCTCCTGACGGGTTACGGTGATCTCCATAGCTGCTCCTGACGCGGCCGGCTTCTCGACTTCTGTTTCCTCGTTCGACATGAACCCACCTTGCTTTTGCAACTTGCTTCAACGCCCATCGAAGCTGATTCCGCGCTGGCCCCACTCTACAACAACCGGTTGCCCGGCGGAAACAACTCTCTCTTCTTCCTCTTGATTGTATTCACCTTTGCAACTCCTCGTACGTGGAAAAGAGGGGTACTTCTCTGGATTCCTGCGATTGATTCTCCGCGAGAGGCCTGTAGGGGCTCGGCGTAATCTTCCCGGTGCTAGAGGAGACGAGAGGCCGGTGCGACGGGTGAGGAGAATCTGTATTAGGTAAAGAAAAAAGACAGTAACACCCGTCGTTCAGATCGGAAAAGTGGAAATACCTCCGAAGTAATTGGCAGTAAAAGAGTTGACTCATTGTTAAGTTTTCCAAATCTTGGCTGTGGATTTGAGGGGATTTGGATATGTCGTCCCCTGCCCAGCTCTTGCGTCCCCGGTTTCCCACCTCTCCCACAGCAGCCGCTCAATAGCCTGTGCAAAGGGTAGGTCTTATGTGAAAAGCCAATCCATGAGCGCGCCAATCAAGGGGATCGACGAGACCTGTAATACACAATCGATCCTTATTGCCGTCTTCTGAGCGGGGCAACGACAGGCTTTGCCGTACGAATTTCAGATGCTTTGTTCGTGAGTGATTTCTCTTCACGCCGGTGGCTGGATTCCCGGCATCGATCACCGGAAGAAAGACTTCCCGTTCCAGCACATTTCGTTTGAAGTATCTATGTTTTCTTGTCTGTTTTCATGCGTTTGAACCCTACACTTAGGCGTGGGGGATCGCAGAGATGGCCATCGACATCGGACGATTGGAAGATCAGCTGATGCAGATGTCCGTCGAGGGCACGCCGGGGCAGGAATTTTGCGAGGCAATCTCCGCGCTGGCTCAATCCGGCCGCTTTGCGCAGTTGCGCGAGGTGCTTCCAGGCATCGTCTATAACGAATTGTGGGAGCGCTACCAGCAGGATACAGCGGCCTTCATCGGCGGCTGGAAGCGGCTGGCGCAGGAGATGCGTCAGGGCTTTATTCAGCACGCCCGTCAGCGGCTCACCTCATTGACTCGATTGCAGCCGGCGGGCAATGGCGGTGCGACGCCGGCTTGGCAGGCGATTCAGCGTGCGCTCGACGGTCAGCAGAACGATCTGCTGCGCACGGCCTTTGCGCTCGAATTATTGGAGTTGGTTGAGCCGGCCGTCTTGCGCGCCACTCACCTGCGCGAGTGCGTGGTGGCCGAGCCGAGTTCGGAGGAGGCCGACCGATACCTCGACGAAGCTACGCGCTGTTACTTTTACGGTCTCTTCACGGCCTGCGCCGTCATGTGCCGTTCGGTTCTTGAAGAGGCGATCAAGCAGAAGCTGCCAGCGCCATTGATACGCCAGGTAAAGACGCGCTATCGCAACACCGCGACCCTGGGCAATCTGCTGCACGAGGTCAACAACAATCTGCAGATGACGGGCTTCGACCCCGATTTTCCGCGCATTGCCAACCTGGTCAACGATACCGGCAGGAAGGCCGTGCATCAGGGGCTTCTCTCGGAGGATGAGGCGCGCGGCTGCCTGCAAAGTGCGCGTGAAGCGCTGCAACTGCTCCTGCGCAATGCGGGAGAATTGCACGCCGCCTGAGACGCGGCTCCTATACTAAACTTTCATGTCTTATCAAGCCGCCATCGAACAACTGAACGCGATGACCCCGGAGCTGTATGCGCGGCCCGATCAGCCGCGGCGCAAGTTCTCGCTCGACGAGGTGCGCACATTGCTTGCGGCGTTCGGCGATCCGCAGCGGCGGTTTCCCTCGCTGCTGATTGCTGGCACGAACGGCAAAGGCTCGACGGCCGCCACCCTGGCCTCGATCCTGTCCGCTGCCGGAGTCCGCGCCGGTCTTTACACCTCGCCTCACTTGCAACGCGTCAACGAGCGCATTCGCATCGGCGCGGAGGAGATCGGCAACGAAGACTTTGCCCGGCTCTTCTTTCAGGTGCAGGAGGCCGCGCAGTCGCTGCTCAGCGAGGGCAAGCTGCCTCAGCCGCCCAGTTTTTTCGAGGTTCTGACTGCGCTGGCGTTGCTTTATTTTGCTGAGCAAAAAGTCGAACTGGCGGTGCTCGAGGTCGGCATGGGCGGCCGGCTCGATGCCACCAACGCCGTTGATCCGCTGCTCGCAATCATCACCGACATCTCTCTCGACCACACCGAATGGCTCGGCTCGACGATCTCCGCCATTGCGCGCGAGAAGGCCGGAATCCTGCGCACTGGCGGCACGCTGATCACGCTTCCCCAACATCCGGAGGCTAACCACGTGTTGGGCGAGACGGCAGCCGCGCTCGATGTGCGCGTCGTCAATGCAGCCTCTTATCTGCCGCAATCCGCGGAGGCCTCTTCCGCTCCTTACTCCATCAAAGTGTTCGGTACTCCAGTCGAGATTGCTTCGCCGCTCATCGGCGCTCATCAGCAACGCAATCGCGCGCTGGCCATCGCCGCCGCCGTTGAACTAGCCTCATCGCATGGATTTCCTATCACTCCAGTCGCCATCGCCGAAGGGATTCGCCGGACGCGCTGGCCGGGAAGGCTCGAGCGTATTTACTCCCGCGGTGTCGATTGGATACTGGATGTGGCGCACAACCCGGCCGGCGCATGGGCGCTCCGTTCCGGGCTCTCCGCGCTCCTCAGCGCAGATCGCCCGCGCCTGCTGATCTTCAGTTGTCTGCGCGACAAGCCAGTTGCCGAGATCGCACAGATTCTCTTTCCGCTCTTTGACCAGGTGATCTTCGCGCCCATCCACTCTCTCCGCGCCGCGACAATCGAAAGTCTGGAGGAGGCTGCTCGATCCACCGGAACACCATCGCTGTCTGCCACTTCGGTTCAGCAGGCGTTGCAGTGGGCCGGCGAGCGCTGCAACGGGGCTTTGGCGGTCATCTCCGGTTCGGTTTACCTGGTGGGTGAAGCGCGCGCCCTTCTTCCATTAGAATCGTTAGAAACAAAAGGAGATGAATGAAAGGCGCGCGTCCCAATCCGTTGCCCAGGATCGTTCGCTGGCGCTCCAACCTCTTCCATGTGCCGCTGATGGCAGTGATCACGGTCCTCTGCGGAAGCCTCGCATTGTTGGTTTCGCTCTTCGACAAAAAGGGCAACGTCCAGCACCGCATCGCCCGCCTCTGGGCGCAAGGCTGTGTTCTGGCTTCGGGATCGAGGCTCAAGATTATTGGCGAGGAGAACCTGCGCAAGCATCCGGCAGCCGTCTACGCCTCAAACCATACTTCTTACATGGATACGCCCGTCATCTTTGCCGCGCTGCCCTTCCAGTTCCGCATTCTCGCGCGCAAGCAACTCTGGCCTATCCCATTCATAGGATGGTACTTGAATCGATCCGGTCAGATGCCGATCGACACCGACAATCCGCGTGCCTCGCTCTCCAGTCTGGGCGCCGCGGCTCGCGCTCTGCGCTCCGGCATGGCGCTGTTCGTCTTTCCCGAGGGCGGACGCACCTCGGACGGCGCGCTGAGGCCCTTTCTCTCCGGCGCGGCTTATCTGGCCATTCGCTCGCAGCTTCCCCTGGTTCCCATGGCGCTCAGCGGAGTCTACGATCTGTTGCCGATTCACACTCGCCACTTTTTTCCTGGAGAGCTGACGCTCACCGTCGGCGTGCCGATCGAGACAACCGGCATGACTCTCAGGCAGACCGAGGAACTCACGGCCCGTCTGCACGCGGCCATTCAAAACCTTTTGGAACCGAAGTAGGTACGTTGGTTTGTTGAGAAGTTTATGAATACTCTTTCCCTTCTGCCGCGTCTCTATGTACACTGTTGCAGCTATGTGCCTCCACATTGCCATTCCCGAGCCTACCGGTAGCGATCACGCTTACAATGACCGCTCGCTTCCTCCGTATCTGGCTGCCCTTCGTTCCGCCGGCGCCACACCCATCCTTGTTCCACTCCATGAGCGGCAGGATCGCGTCGCCCGTCTGCTCTCCACCGTGCAGGCTGTTCTTCTGCCGGGGAGCAGATTCGACGTGGATCCGCAACGCTATGGTGAAGATCCAATCCCCGAGTGCGGTGAGGCAGACCCAACCCGCACCGCCGTCGATGAGCTGCTCCTCCAGGATGCCTTCAATCTCCACAAGCCCATCCTGGCCATCTGTCATGGCGTGCAAAGCCTGAACATCTGGCTCAACGGCTCTCTCGTGCAAGACTTGCAGACCGCGGTCGATCACCGCCCCGGCCGCGAGATCCTCCAGGCGCATCCCGTTCGGCTTGCCCCCGGTTCACGACTTGCCCGATTGTTTCCGCAGGCCACCGAGGCTGACCCCGAGGTCAACTCCAGCCACCACCAGGCGATTCGACGTCCCGGCGACGGCCTGCTGGTCAGCGCCGTCTCTCCGGGCGACGGGGTGATCGAGGCCGTCGAGCTCGATTCGCGCGAGCACTTTGTCCTGGGTGTGCAATGGCATCCCGAGCGCAGCTACGCGCAGAGCGCCTTCTCCCGCGCCATCTTCGCGGCCTTTGTTCAAGCCGCGACGGTCTGGCAGCCGCGTCGCATCGAGGCCGGCGCATTGCCGGTGGGATGGGAGCCGGTGGCGCGCTTGTGAGTGAGGCTTTGCATTCTGTCGGAATACAACTCAACGCACTGCTGGCGGAGGCGGAGTTCGCTCCACTAGACGAACTTCCGCTCCAGCGCTTCGAGGATTACTCTTCGCTTATTCTTCGCTGGAACGAGCGCGTAAATCTCACCGCGATTCGCGACCAAGAGGGAATTCTCCGTCGCCATTTTGTCGAATCGATCGCCTGCGCCCAAGCACTTCCTGCCGGAATCGCCACGCTGCTCGACTTCGGCTCCGGGGCCGGTTTTCCCGGAATCCCCATCGCGCTCTGCCGCCCGGAGATCGCCGTTACTCTTGCCGAATCGCAAGGCAAGAAGTCAGCCTTTCTGCGCGAAGCTCTCCGTGTATTGAATCTCTCCGCAACTGTCCATTCCGGCCGCGCAGAAGATCTTCACTCAGTCTTTGATTGCGTCACTCTGCGCGCCGTCGACAAGATGGGCGAGGCCGTTCACGCAGCAGCTCATCTCGTTTGCCCAGGCGGCTGGCTTGCGCTGATGACCACCGGCGCGGAGCTGGCCGCACTCCACTCAGCCGCCGGTGCCGAGTTTGCCTGGGCAGAGCCGATCCCATTGCCTGGTGGCGATGACCGGTTGCTCGCGCTCGGCCGGCGCTCCATCAATTCGACCGCTTGATCAGCGCCAGCTTGCGAATCTCGACCAGATCCTTTGACGATTTGACCAGCAGCCGCAGCCCGGTTCCCTCCGGATAGCGGGGCGCCTCATCGATCAGTTTGAGTGTGCTTTTCGAGAGGTTGGATTGACGCGCAGCAGCAACCGTCTTGTCGCCGAAGATGAAGGCAACGCGGAAGCACCCCTCGCACGGACTCATATGGATAATGTTTCTCTGTTTGACTTTGAGGCGAAAACTCCAGCCATACTTCTTCCCGACGCACTTCCACTCCTCGTCAACGATCTTCTGCTCGGCCAGCCAATCGACGAGTTCCTTCCAAACTACAGCGGTCGGTCCAAGTGCTGCAGCGAGTTCTTCTGCCGTGGGCTGGGCTGCATGACCGATGAATGCATTCGGAATATCCATTCTTCTTTACCTTCTAATCGGAATCATCGGAATCAGTTGATAGTGCCAGCGACGGAAGTACCTGGCGCAGAATCTCTGCCTGCGCGGAAGGCTCGAAGAAGGGATGATTGCGGTAGACGCTTGCTCCTGCTTCCATGTAGGCCTCGAAGATCTCTGGAGTCCGTTCTGCGGCAACCTCCCGCACTCTGCGAACGTGGGCCTGCGTGAACTCCAGTTTGGCCGGGTCCACAAAGCCAGCCTGCATAAAGGCGCGGGTCTTGCGCGCGCACTTACACGCGTTTTCCGGGTTGACGAGGCTGCAATTGTCGCGCAGATACTCGTAGAGATCGCGGCGCGCACGGGAGAGAATCTGGCGGAAGTTGGCGGGTGTGACCTCGGCGATCTCGGCGCCCACCTGATCGCTCACCTGAAAGATCTCCCCAAGAATGAAGACGAGTCTCTGACGGCCGTCCAGGCAAAGCAACGTACCGATCATGCAGTTGTTCTTGGTCTCTTCAATCAGGATTTCGATTGGTACTGGCACAGTCTGCGGGTCGGGAGGATCGAGATCGGGGACCTGTCGCAGCCCAGCGGAGGCAATGTCAAAGGAACAGATCGCATCGGCAGTGGCCCACTTAGGCTTCTTCACGCTCAAAAGGTGGTTGACGGCGATGCGGTAAAGCCAGGTGCGAAACTTCGCTTCCCCCCGGAACTCCGGCAGAGCCTTGATGGTCTTCAGCAGAATCTCCTGGCTGGCATCCTCGGCGTCAGCGCGGCGATGCAGCATCCGCATCGACAGATTGAAGATCCAGGGATGATGACGCGCAAGGAGTATTTCCAGTTGATCTCGGTTGCCCTCCTTTGCTCCCGCCACAACGTCCTCGTCCGAGTCGCAGTGATTCTTCTCGATAAAAGGGTTGTACGGTGCTTCAGTCGTCGTTTGCATCGCAATGCCTCCTACAGATAGGACAGTCTCGGCAGGGCTGTGTGACAGTAGTCGGGAATAATCCTCGATCAAATCTTCTCGGCAACAATCTGCCTGGCGGTGTTCTGTACAAACCCTGCCTCCGATCTCCCGCAAGCAATCGCGTCGAGCGCAGCTTCCAGCTCATCCAATTCCTTGCGGTCGAAGGCCTGGGCAGCGTATTCATTCTTGCCCCAGGTGCGCAGATTGGGCAAGTGCAGTTGCGCCATTGCCCGCGCCGGTTTCTCCAGAGCTAGACTCCTGCTCTGCCGCACGTGCCATCCAGAGTCCGCAAAGCTTTCCTCTAGAACCTCGCCCACATTGAGGACCTGACTGTAATGCCGCTGCATCTCGTCGAGAAGTTCGTAATAGCGATGGAGTGCCGGATCAACGGATTCGATCCTCTCCGTCTCATGAATCAGCAGCGTAGCTCCGGGCGCGGCCACCTCCGCCCATACTCGCAATGCCCTCTGCGGCGAGGGCAGATGCGTCAGCAGAAATCGGCAGAGAAGTACCTCCGGAGCCTCAACCGGAAAGGGCGCTTGCAAAATCTCGTGCTGGAAGAACCCTAGCTTAGGATGATTCGCCCGCGCCTCCGCAATATACCGCTCCGATGAATCCAGGCCAACCGTCCGCTGCGGCTGGAGCACCTCCGCCAGTAACCGCGTCGACCATCCCGGTCCACATCCGAGATCGACGGCCCGTGAAATCGTGCCAGTTCTGCCGTCTTTTGCGAAGAGGCCCAGCAACTCGCGAGTCTCCAGCTCATAGACTCCGGCAAGCCGACGCAGTCGAAGGCTGGCCTCTTCGTGATCGCCAAAGGTGTAGGACATAATCTGCGATTATATGCGAACAACAACGCCTCCTTCGGCGTCGATCCAACTCGGAAATCCATCCGCAGAAACTCAGAGTCCAGACGTTGTTCCACGTGAAACATTTTTAATTGGGTTGCCCAATCTGAAATCGTTCCACGTGAAACATTCCCAACTCTGACCAAAAATGGGCGCAATCCTCAAAGCTCCAACCCTCCCATCTCTCATTTTCTGCACGAAAAACAGAAAAGTTTTCCACCGATCCGCACTTTTTCCCGCCTCCTCCGCGCCGACGTCTCGCCCCGCATGAACCCCTTCCCCTGCTTCAGATTGCCGCATCCGTCCTCCGCCCCGGCACAAGAGCTTTCCACAGCTCCGCCCCGTTCTCCACAGCGTCCGCTCCTACCCGCTTTCATCCCCTTCCCTTTACTCTTAACTTCCATGGGAAAGATTCTCGGCATTGTCAACCAAAAGGGCGGAGTCGGCAAGACCACCACTGCCATCAACCTCGCCGCCTGCCTCGCCCTCGAAGGTCTCAAAGTTCTGCTGGTCGACTGCGACCCCCAGGCCAACTGCTCCTCCGGTCTCGGCTGCCAGCGCGATGACAATCGCCACTCGATCTACGACGTGCTGGTCGGCGATGCCCCAGCCGAGCAGGTAATCCTGCCCACCGAGATCGATCTTCTCTTCCTCCTGCCTGGATCCAAAAACCTGACCGGCGCCAACATCGAGCTTGCCGGCGTGGATGATCGTGCCCTCCGCCTGCGCCGCGCCCTCGAACCGGTTCGCACCGCCTATGATCTGGTCATTCTCGACTGCCCGCCCGCGCTCGACCTGCTCACCCTCAACGTCCTTGCCGCCGCCGATACGCTGATCGTTCCCATGCAAGCCGAATACTTCGCCCTCGAGGGCATCTCCGAGCTGATCTCCACCCTCGAACGCGTCCGCGCCGCCTACAATCCCGAGCTTTCCATCGAAGGTGTGCTGCTTACCATGTACGACGACCGCACCAATCTCGCCCAGCAGGTCACCGAATCCCTGCGCGAATACTTTCGCGAGCGCCTCTACCACTCGGTCATTCCGCGCAATGTGCGCTTGGCCGAAGCGCCCAGTCACGGCAAGCCCGTCGCCCTCTACGACGCCCGTTCCCGCGGAACTGAGGCTTACTTCGAGCTGGCCGGTGAGTTTCTAGCCCGCAACGGCATCGAGCCGCCGCCCACGAAAGGCCGCATCTCCGGAGAGCCGGAGTCTGTGCCCTGCTCACCCCCGGCCTCCTGACGCTTCTCTTCCATTGGCCCGGCGCACACCTTCACAGTTCAACTCTCCGCGCCTTTGAAATGCCTTTCACTTTTTGCACGACCGAGGAATCTGAATCATGAGCAACCCCGCCCCCGACAACAAACGCCGCGCCCTTGGCAAGGGTCTTGACTCCCTGCTGCCGCGCGTTCCCGCCCCCACCGTGCCTGCCGCTCCGTCCGCCGTCGAAGCCGAGGGCGGAAAGCCGCTGGAGATTCCTCTCGATAAGATCGATCGCAATCCCTTCCAGACCCGTTCCCAGATCGACGAGGAGCAGTTGGCCGAATTGGCCGCCTCCATCGCGGCCAACGGTGTCGTGCAGCCGGTCCTTGTCCGTCCCCAGGCCAACGGCCGTTTCCAGTTGATCGCCGGCGAGCGCCGCTGGCGGGCCTCGGAGCTGGCCAAAAAGGCCACCATCCCCGCCATTCTCCGCCAAGTCTCCGACGAACAGGCGATGGAGATCACCATCGTCGAAAACCTCCAGCGCTCCGACCTGAACGCGATGGAGCAGGCGCGCGCCTTCGAACGCCTTGCGCGCGAGTTCCACATGACCCAGGAGCAGATGGCCGTGCGTACCGGAAAGGATCGAGCCACCGTCGCTAACTTCTTGCGTTTATTAAAGTTACCTGCGTCTGTGCAGGCGCGGGTCGAGTCCGGCACGCTCAGCTTTGGCCATGCCCGCGCGCTGCTCGCCCTCGAACACGCCGAGCAGATGGAGAAGGCGGCGCAGCGCGTCAACGCTCTTTCGCTTTCTGTTCGCCAAACGGAGAGTTATGTTCAGGGCCTCATCCATCCCGAGCGCTCGGCAAAGAAGGAGCCCAAGCCCGAAGCTCCGGTCGATCCCAACGTCCGCGCCGTCCAGGAGCGCCTGCAGCAGGCCCTCGGCCTCAAGGTCCACATCGAAGACAGCAACGGCCGTGGCCGCGTCATCATCGAATACGCTCAGCTCGAAGACTTCGATCTTCTCCTCGAACAATTGGCCGGAGATTGAGGAGCGGTTGACGCACCATCAACCCCACGCGTCTACCCGCACAAAACGGCGACTCTGCTTGTAGCGTGCAATCAATTTCTCCGCAGCCGCAACCGATGGCGCGCGATCAGCCGCCGGCTCCGCGTGGCTGCCGTCATGCAGAACGATATTCGCCGCTCTGCCGCGCCATTGCAGCCGATCGATCGTGCGCGCAAGCCGCTCGGCGATCGCCTCCGCCGATGGAATCTTCCAGTCCGATGTCATCGCATTCCACAGCACCGGCACAAGCCCTAGCCTTCGTGCGATACGCAGCACAGCGGGCCGTCGCGCGCCGAAGGGCGGACGAAAGGTGCGCACCGGCGCACCGATGATCTGCTCCAATGTTTCGGTTGTGCGCCGTAGTTCCTCATCAATCAAGCGAGCCGGAGCCAGCGCCAGATTCCGATGACTCCATGAGTGGTTGCCGATCAGGTGACCGGCCTCGGCAATCTGCCGTACCAGAGAGGTCTCGGTCTCTGCCTTGCTGCCCACCAGAAAGAAGCTCGCGTGCACATCTTCTCGCGCCAGAATCTCCAGCAGCCGCGGCGTCCAGGCGGGATTCGGTCCATCGTCGAAGGTCAGCGCCAGCTCGCCCGGACGCGCCGGAGCAATCAGCGTCGCACCGAAGAGTTGCGAGCCCGGCCACAACGCCGCGTATGCGCAGCCGCCCGCCACGCTCGCTCCCGCCGTCATTCCCGCTGCCAATGAGAAGATCATCCTGCTCCAGTGTGGCGCGCCGGGGGCTCGCTCTGCAAGCAAAACCCAACCCCACTCTCAACTTCGCCGTGCATCGCGCCCGCCTCTGGGCGTATACTCGCCTTGAACGGGCTGCATCCTGACGATCCGGAGCGGCACTGGAGACCCAATGAGCCTGACCAGCTTTCCCGGCGGAGCCTCTTCCGCCCCCATCGACAACTCCCTCCCTAAAGTCACCATGCCCGCGCTTGCTGAGATGAAGCGTCGCGGCAAGCCCATCACCGCGCTCACCGCCTACGATTACGCCTCCGCGCGCCTGGCCGACGAGGCCGGCATCGACCTGATTCTTGTCGGCGATTCCCTCGCCATGGTCGTCCTCGGCCACGAGAACACCCTCGCCGTCACCGTCGACGAGATGCTCCACCACACGCGCGCCGTTGATCGCGCCGTTCGCCGCGCGCTGCTGGTCGCCGATATGCCCTTCGGCAGCTATCACGGCTCCATCGATGCCGGCGTCGCCAATGCCATTCGCTTCCTCAAGGAGGCAGGCGCCGAGGCGGTCAAGATCGAAGGCCCGCGTCCGGAGCTGGTGCGCGCGCTCACCCTTGCTGAGATTCCCGTCGTCGGCCATCTCGGCCTGACGCCGCAGAGCATTCATCAGATGGGCGGCTATCGTGTCCAGGGCCGCGATGCCGATGCCGCGCTTGAGCTTAAAGCCGATGCTCTCGCACTGGCCGAGGCCGGAGCCGGAGCCATCGTTCTTGAAGGGATGCCCCGCGAGCTGGCCGCCGCCATCACCGCCGAGCTGCCTATTCCCACCATCGGCATCGGCGCCGGGCCCGAGTGCGACGGACAGATCCTCGTCTATCACGATCTGCTCGGCCTCACCTTTTCGCCCGCGGCCAAGTTCGTGCGCCGCTACGCCGATGCCGGCGCGCTGATCCGCTCCGCCCTCGAGGCCTATCGCAACGACGTCGAGAGCCGCGCTTTTCCCTCCGACCAGGAGAGTTACCATCTGCCGGAGGCTGCGCGCCAGGCCCTCGAAGCGCCGCAGAAGACCGGCACGCTGAGAAAGGTCTGATGCTCGTCCTGCACACCGTAGCCGAACTGCGCCGTTGGTCGTGCCAACAGCACGCCGACGGCAAGACCGTCGCCCTTGTCCCCACGATGGGCGCGCTCCACGCAGGCCACGCCTCGCTGATCCGTGCCGCAAGCGAAGCGAAGAGCGCCGTCGCCGTCAGCATCTTCGTCAACCCCACGCAGTTCGCCCCCAACGAGGACTTTGCCCGCTATCCCCGCACCCTCGAAGCCGATTGCGCGCTCGCCGAAGCCGAAGGCGCATCCATTGTTTTTGCTCCTTCGGTCGAGGAGCTCTATCCCGCCGGCGCAGCCACCTTTGTCGAGGTCGAAGACATGAGCCGCCGCCTGGACGGCCAGTCCCGGCCTGGCCACTTTCGCGGCGTCGCCACCGTCGTTGCCAAGCTGCTGATCGCCGCCGAGCCCGACCGCGCCTACTTCGGTCAAAAGGATGCCGCGCAGGTTGCCGTCCTGCGCCGGATGGCCGCCGATCTGCTTCTTCCCGTCGAGTTGGTCGTCTGCCCCATTGTTCGCGAGGCCGACGGCCTCGCCCTCAGCTCGCGCAACCGTTATCTCAGCGCCGACGAACGCTCGCAGGCACTCGCTCTCAGCCGCGCTCTTCGCCAGGTCGAGTCGCTCGCAGCCTCCGGCGAGCGACTCGCTACTGTTCTCATCGATGCCGCCCGCCAGATCCTTGCCGGACAAGCTCCGCTGCGCATCGATTACATCGAGCTGGTCGACGCCTCCACCCTCCAGCCGCTCGATAATGCTCTCCCCGGCTCGCTCTTCGCTGTAGCCGCCTGGGTCGGCGCGACGCGCCTGATCGACAACACCCTCCTCGCCTGATCGCGATCACAATCGATGCTCGCAGGCCCTCCCGTCCTTCATTCAGCGTTTGGGCATCACTCGTTGGCCGCGAGAAAGGAGACTTACAGGAACGCACAATAACCCTTCGCCAAGAACTGCTATGCAGGCAGGGTCACGACCCCTGCCACCAGCTTGTAGTGAAATCCCTCGAAGACTTCACTTAGGCTGATGGTGAAGAAGGTCTTGGCGGGCTTGCCGTCGAAAAAGAACGCGTGCGGATAGATTCCCAAGGGCAGTGATCGGAGTTTTTCCAGCCATGCTGGATCGGTAACGGCCAGATCATAGCAGGCACGAACGACATTGCCGACTCGGAAGATTGCGCGATTCTTTCGCTTGCCTTTCTCTTCACGTATCCACCACCACAGGTTCTCAGGATGGGTCAGCTCAAGAGATTTCCCCACGGGAGTGCCCCCTATTTTGCGAAGATAGACTCTATCGCCATATCCCTGCAAAATCGACGGTCCTTTGTTGATGTAAGCGTTGAGAAATTGACCGTCACCGTGGCCATCAAAGCGCCGGATCGGAAGCCAGGACTTGCCTGTTACATACACATCTTCCGGGTGGCAACTGGATTTGCATTCTTCACCGAGTTCGGCCTCGAATACATCCAGGAGCGCTACCTCTCGGCCGTCCGGATAGCAAGACTCACTCAATGTGAGGCAGCCTGGAACCTGTCTTCCGATCAGCCGGACCCACCGCTTTGAATGAAGACTGATCCCAGCGACGCATCGGTTTTCATGTTTATACGAATTGGCAAGACAGATGATTCGTTCGAGGCTCATGGAGCAAGACTCACTTTCTGAACGCGCATCATAGATGGTGAATTACTACCCCTCCCCAGTGCTCCTGTAAATACTCCAGCGCAAGCCTCCGATGGCAGTGCTCCGCTGTAGCCTCGCTGCACAGCAGGACGGTCTTTTTCAGGAAACTCTCCTTGGACAGAATCGATTCCACCTTGCGGGAGCGGATTAGATCGAGATAGGCTTCGGTATAACTCTCCCAGCTTCCCTTTTGCTTTTTGTATGCGTCGAGCATCTCCTGCGTGGGGGCGAGCAGAGTCTCATGCTCGTAGGAAGCGCCGCAAATCTCGCGCAGAAAGTAAGCCAAGTCGGCCTGCTTGGCAAAGGCGGCAAGCTGGGAGGTGTTATTCAAGCGCACATCCAGCAGGCGTTCGATGCCGTGAGCCTTCAGTGCGCCGAAAAACTCTCCGGCGCATTTTTGGGTAAAACCGATGCTGTAGATCTCCATTGGTCCTCGTCGAGTTCAGCAAAGAGCGCGGGCTGGACGCCCATCAATGGCTTGCCGGATTCCTCAGCAACAGTCTCGTCCGATTCCAGTCGGCCGTCTCCGCGAATGTGCATCATTGTGTGGCCGCTTTCGGTGAGGACGCGACCGATGAGAAGGCGGCGATGGCAGTGTGCGGGGTCTTCCTCGCCGCAGATCAGAGCAACCCGGTATCGCGCCATGCCCGTTTCAAGGCGTGCGATGGCCGCCATAAAGTGTGCGTCGTCATGCAGACGGCTATAGAGGACGCGGCCTTTGGCATCGTAGTAGTCGGGATTGGCTGGACGGCCACCCAGTTCCGAGCCAAGGAAAAGATAACGAACGCCCGCTTGCTCCAACGCGCGCTGTATCAGTTCCTTGTCGAATTGCGGAACGTATTTCGAGTAAGGTGAGCTGCGCGTATCGACCACAACCTCAATCTTGTGTTCGCGAAGAAGGGCAAGCCACACCGAGAACTCGTGGTTGGAGTGACCGAGGGTAAAGAAACTGCTCATACGCAAGCCCTTGCAGTAGAGGATACACCGAAGCAGCTACCCGTGGTTAGTAAGTAGAAATCTGAGTAAACCGTTCTATCGCGGCCTCGCAATTCGCCATTCAGTCAAAAAGCCAGGTGAATCGCAGTCCCGCAGATGCTTTGCATACAATTCCTGCCAAGCCGATACAATGAATTTAGAGCATTCGATCTTTGGAGGATTACAAGCTATGCCCCTATACGCCTATCGCTGCAAGCAGTGCGCCTATCGCTTCGAGAAAATCCAGAATTTCTCAGCCCAGCCGGAGCTGGTCTGCCCCAAGTGCCAGGGCGTCCTGGAGCGCCCGCTTACCGCGCCCGCCCTCAGCTTCAAAGGCTCCGGCTTTTATGTCAACGACTACGCCGGCAAGAGCAGCGCACCGGCCGCCGAATCGGCCCCCACTGCTCCCGCCGCAACCCCCTGCAGCGGAAGCTGCGACGCCTGCCCAGCCGCCGCCGCAAACGCCGTAACAAGCTGATCCATAATGATTTCTACGCAGAAAAGCGGTCTTCACTCTCACCAGAGCTCTCTTCGGCCTCAGCATCAACACCGCCGTCACTCCCAGCGAAACATTCTGCGTCATGATCTCGATGATGTGCGCATAGCGCTGCCCCGCGACCATCAACGGATTGGGCACCAGCAGCGCCGCGCCGCCCCCGACGATCCAAATCAGCGCACCCACCAGCGCCGCCACAGTGATTGCGCCGCTCAACCACCAAAGCCAAAAATGGCCCATACTGATCGCCGCTACGCTAAAGCACAGCCCGCCCAGCAGACAAAATACGCCCAATCGCTGATACAGATTCATTCCTGTTTCCTCCCTTTCGCCTCGTACAGCTCCATGGCTTTCCTCGCCCATCGCAGCCGCGTCTCATACTCCTGAATCCCGCACTCCAGCGCCAGCCGGCTCGAGGGCGCCATCTCTTTCATATGCGCCTCCAGATATTGCTGGAGGCTGGGAATGTAGCCGGCCATCTCCGCGGCAAACTCACCTAAAAACACCGCCGTCCGCTCCGCGCCCACCGTCTCGTCCATAAAAGAGAAGCGCACCATCAGATCCGCATTGCGGCTGATCACGTCCTCGCGCGTTACCGGCTGCCGCAGCCACGTCTTGAAGGCATCCACGCCCGCCGGGGTACTCTGGAAGACGCGCCGCCGACGCAGCGTCGCCGATTCCACCACCGTCCCGCTCACCCATCCACGCCTCTCCAGCCTCTTCAGCGCCGGATAGATCGCTCCGGGGCTGTCGCTGAAGGTGCCCCACGCCGTCGTCGCAAAGATCTTGCGCAGGTCATAGCCGGACTGGGGCAGCTGGTGGATCAGCCCGAGCAGCGCATAGCCGAGAAGTGAGTCGTCTTTCATAGTCTGATCGTAATAATACGCGTAGTACTATAGTTGTCAAGTGATTTTTTCGCGACGGCGAAGGCGGAGGGTCTCTCGAACTCCGGGTCATGGTGCTGTTTCCGGCCTGGCGACGATCCAACCGGAATCGCACGATTGGACCTGGCCGAATGAATCTGGAAACGTGCTTTGGGCTGTTACCGTCAATCGAGAACTGTGCGCAAGGACCGGAGAGATTCATTCTGACGCTCTCCAGCTTGAGGGCCAATCAAGCACATCTATAAAGTGAATGATGCTTGCGGTCGCCGCGCTTCTTCTGGTTGCTTCGGTGGTCTAAAATGGAGCAGTTACTGCAAAACTCCGGCCAGAGCGCGTTCGCACAAAGACCTGATTCGAGCGGATCCCATGTTGCCAATATCACGCAGAAACCTGCTGAAGAGCGCCCTGGCGCTGTCAGTCACGTCGCCCTTCAATTACGCTCTTGCTGAACCGAGTTCGGGGCTGCTTGAAAATCTCATCGCGGAGTCCGGCTCTTCCGCCGACTTCCCGCTGACTCGCAGCGGAAAGTCCGCGCCGCTGTTTGTGGACGCGGGCGATTTTCCCGGAGTTCTGCGCGCCGGGCGTGACTTGCAGGCCGACATCGAGCGCGTGACATCGCTCAGACCGACCTTTGCAACCGGCGCTCCCGGATCAGTTCGGGACGCGGTCCTCATCGGAACGTTGGGCAGCAGCTCTCTCATCGACCGGCTTGCGACATCCGGAAAAATTGACAGCCGTCCGATCAAAGGCAAATGGGAATCCTTTCTTATCTCGACCGTGGACAATCCTCTTCCTGGCATCGACCGCGCACTGGTCATCGCCGGCAGCGATCGTCGGGGGACCATCTACGGCATCTATGAGATATCCGAGCAGATCGGCGTCTCCCCTTGGTACTGGTGGGCGGATGTACCTCCGCGCAAGCAAAGTGACGTCTTCATCCGTTCTGGCTCTTTCGTGCAGGGACCGCCCGTCGTTAAATATCGCGGCATCTTTATCAACGACGAGGAGCCGTGCTTTGGCGGCTGGTCGCGCGCGAAGTACGGTGGCATTCATTCGGCCATGTACTCCCATGTTTTCGAGCTTCTTCTCCGCTTGCGCGCGAATTACCTCTGGCCAGCCATGTGGGGCAAGGCCTTCAATGAAGACGATCCCCGCAATCCGGTCGTCGCCGATGAGTATGGCATTGTGATGGGCACCTCGCATCACGAGCCGATGATGCGCGCGCAGAAGGAATGGGATGCCCATAACCTCCAGTACGGTAATGGCCAGTGGAATTACCGGACCAACGCGGCAGGCCTCCGCCAGTTCTGGACAGATGGCATTCAACGCGCCAAAAACTACGAGAACGTCGTCACCGTGGGCATGCGCGGTGACGGTGATATGGCGATGCCCGGCGCCGGAAGTTTTGAAGCAGACAAATCGCTGCTGGAAGGCATCATCCACGACCAGCGCGTTCTCCTGGAACAGCAACTCCATCGCGACCCCTCCAAGATCCCACAGATATGGGCCCTTTTCACCGAGGTTCAGAAATATTACGACGCGGGCATGAAAGTGCCCGACGACGTCACGCTCCTTTTTACCGACGACAACGTCGGCAACCTGCGACGCGTGCCCTCCGCCACCGACCGCAAGCGCAAAGGAGGCTCCGGTATCTACTTCCACATGGATATGAACGGCGGCCCATTCTCTTACAAGTGGATCAACAGCAATCCGCTCCCAAAAATCTGGGAGCAGATGAACCTAGCATCGGAGTACGGCGCAACCCAATTGTGGATCGTCAACATCGGCGACTTGAAACCTCTAGAAATCCCTATGGAGTTCTTCCTCCGCATGGCCTGGAACCCGCAGGCCATGAGAAGAGACAGTATTGCCCGCTATCAGCGCCTTTGGGCGGAGCGCGAATTTGGCCCCGAGCAGGCCTCCGCCATCGCCGATGTGGTTGCGAAATGCGCCAAGTACAACGGTTGGCGCAAGCCGGAGCTACTCAAGCCCGGCACCTTCAGCATCCTGCACTACCGCGAGGCGGAGCGCGTCTCAGAAGCGTGGAATGAACTTTTCGCGAAGGCAGAGAGCATCGGCGCAAAGCTTCGGCCCGATCAGCAGGCTGCGTTCTACGAATTGGTCCTGCACGCCATCAGATCCTGTGCCAATCTCAATGACATGTACATCGCAGCGGCGCGCAATGCGCTCTATGCGCAGCAGGGTCGCGCCAGCGCCAATACTGAAGCAGCGCGTGTGCGGGAATTGTTCAGCAAGGATCAGCAGTTCAGCGATTACTACAACAAGACGCTCATGAACGGGAAGTGGGATCACATGATGGATCAGACTCACATCGGCTACAGCAGTTGGATGTCGCCGATCGTGAACATCATGCCCGCCGTCACGGAAGTGGACGTCGCTGATAGCGCCGATATCGGCATCGCGGTGGATGGATCCGATTACGCATGGCCTGATGGCCCCTCATCGCCGGGCATCCCCGAGGCAGCTCTTCCCCCCTTCGATTCCCTCACTCTTGGTCGCTCCTATATCGATGTCTTCGCCAGGGGAAGCCGCCCATTAACCTTCCACGCCGCCGCCGATCAACCCTGGGTGATGCTGTCGGAAGTTGCCGCTCCCGGGGCCGGGAACAATCGGCGCATATGGGTCAGTATCGACTGGCAGAAGGTCTCGATCGGATCCTCTCAATCCTTTGTCACCGTCACCGGAGCGAACGGAGACATGCGCGTGAAAATCATGGCGCTGAAAGCCACGCCGCAGCAAGAATTTGAAGCCCGGGATGGCTTCGGCGGTCTCGTCGGACCCATCGCCTTTGCCGCCGAAAGCGCGACAAATAACGTTGCCGTGAATGGCGTGCGATGGGAGCGCATTCCCGACTACGGACGCGGCGTCTCGGGAGTTGAGATCTTCCCCGTGACGGCGGAGACCATCCAACCTCCCGAACCCGCGCCGTATCTGGAATATCCGGTCTTCTTTGCGAAAGCGGGCCACTACCACATTTCCCTGACTACCAGTCCGACCCTGGACATCGTGCCCGACCGCAAGCTTGGCATCGCAGTCTCCCTCGACGACGGCCCTCTTCAGGTCGTCGAGGTCTTCACTCCCCAGACGCAGAAAGCCGAAAGTTTCCTGGGAGAAGCGCACTACACAAACGACGCGAATAGTGCCCGCACGATGCGCTTTTCGCAGACGGTAACCACCCCAGGCCGCCATACACTGCGGCTTACTATGGTGGACCCAACCGTAGTGGTCGAGAAGATCGTCGTTCACGAGGAGGAACTGCCGCCTTCCTACTTCGGCCCGCCCTGCTGCTCACTCAATGGCCATCCCGAGCCCGTGGATTCCTGGTAAGGCCCACCCTCGGGGTGCGGGACCGAACCCCTGATTTGCCCTTGCATCGCGGCAAACATGGTTCCACTGGCAATCCGTCCGGGACGATGATTGATTCTCAACGAGTGCAAATCTCCATACCACTCGTTGACCGCAACGAGTGGCGAAGGGACTCCGAATATGTGGGTCTAGCCCTGTTGACCGGCAAACCGGAAAATGCACTACCACCAAATTCCGGATCATACTGTGGCTGCTGGGCGCTGGGTGCCTCACCCTATCAGAGTCCCGCTTTTGGGGCTTGGGATTCCGATGCTTCTAGAATGCAAACACCCTGGGACAGCTAAGATAGTTTTAGCGTAAAAACCCATGCCTCTGCTCGATCCCATCCCGTCGCCCGTCGCCTTCGCCGATTACGCCGCGCTCGAATGGGAGCCGCTTCTTGCGCTTTGTTCAAACTTTGCCGCCTCGCCCGTCGGCCGCGCAGCCATCCTCGACCTCAAACCCTCCACCGATGAAGAGTGGATCACCCGCCAGCATCGGCTCACCGCCGAGCTGCGCCTGCTACTCGAAGAGCAAACCTCCATCCCCCTCGGCGGACTCTTCGACCCCACGCAGCACGCCGCCAAGGCGCAGATCCCCGGCGCGGCCCTTGAAGCTGCCGAACTTCAGGCCGTCGCCCGCCTAGCCCACGACGTAGCCGCATGGCAATCCCTTTTGCAAGCGCCGCCCGCGCGCCTTGTCGGCAAACTTCTTGGTCTCAGCGCTCTCTCCTCGTCGCTGACCACCAGCCTGCGTCCTCTAGCTGAGTCGATCGAACGCACCATCCAGCCCGACGGCTCTCTCGCCGACAGCGCCTCGCCCGAGCTGGGCCGCATACGCCGCGAGCAAGAGCGCCAGCAGCGCCAGATCGAAGAATCCCTCCGCTCCGCTCTGCGCAAGCTCTCCAGCGAAGGCGCAACCCAGGATGAGCTGATCACCATCCGCGGCGACCGCTTCGTCATTCCTGTCCGCACAGAGTTGAAGCGCCGCATCAGCGGCGTCGTTCACGGCGTCAGTTCCTCCGGGCAAACCGTCTACGTCGAGCCTCTGGAAACCATCGAGCAGAACAACGAGCTCGTCCGCCTCCTTGAAGAGGAGCAGGCTGAGATTCATCGCATCTTCGTCGCTCTCACGCGCCAGGTCGGCGGCTATGCCGAGGCGCTCGTCGAAGGCGCGCGCGTTCTTGCGCTGGTGGACAGCCTCCAGGCCCGCGCCCGTTTCGCCCGCGATTATGATTGCGTCGCCCCCACCATCACGCCCGATCTGCTGCGCCTCGATGCCGCCCGCCATCCCCTGCTCGAACGCCACCTCCGCCAGACCGGCGGACATTTGGTCCCGCTCACCCTAGAACTCACCGCCAGCAATCGCCAGCTCATCATCAGCGGTCCCAACACCGGCGGCAAAACCGTCACCCTCAAAACCACGGCCCTGCTGTCGATGATGGCCCAAGCTGGCCTGCCTGTCCCTGCCACGGCAGCCAGTCTACCTATCTTCACTGCCTTCCTCGCCGACATCGGCGACGCCCAATCCATCGAGGCCGAGCTCTCCACCTTCTCTGCCCACATCACCAACCTCGACCGCCTCTCCCGCCTCGCCGGTCCGCAATCGCTGGTCCTGCTCGACGAGCTCGGCTCCGCTACCGATCCCGAAGAGGGCGCAGCCCTTGCCGTCGCCATCGCCAACTTTTTTCTTTCAGCCGGCGCATGGTCGCTCATCTCCACTCATCACACCTCGCTGAAGGTCTACGCCGCCAACACTCCCGGCGTCCTCAATGCCGCCGCCGGCGTCGATGAGCTGACTCTTGCGCCCAACTATCAGCTTCGTCTCGGCGTTCCCGGAGCCTCCGCCGGCATCCAGACCGCCGAGCGCCTCGGCCTCAACGCCGCCATCGTTGTCGCAGCCAAGGAAAAACTCGGCTCGCAGCAGCAGGAGATCAGCCACTTCCTCGACAAACTGCACAACGAACTCACTCTGCTTGAAGAGGAGCGCAAGGCCGCTCGCGAACAGCAATACGCGCTGAATCAGGAGAGAAAGAAGCTCGCCCGCGAAGGCGACGTCGAGCTGCGCAACCGCACCCGCGAACTCGAATCCAAGCTCGCCTCGCTCCTCAAGGACTTCGAGTTCCAGATGCGCGAGACGGTCCGCGCCATCGAGGATCGAGCCGGAAAGGAAAAGCTGAGCAAAGAGGCCGAGCGCCGCATCCTGCGACTCCGCCGCGAATTTCAAGAGAGCTTCAACCAGACCGTCGTCGCCCATCGCACCGGCGCGGATCTCGGCGATGCCAACGCCCAGCCGCATCTGCTCCGCCACGTTGCCGCCGGAGACAAGGTTCTGCTCAAATCGATGAACCGCATTGCCCTCGTCGAACGCGAGGTCGAGAAAGATCTCTTCGAAGTCTCCCTCGGCCCCATCAAGATGCGCGTCAAGCGCGACGATCTGGCCGATCCCGCGCAATCAGCCTCTGCGCCATCCTCCGGTACTTCCAACTCCATAGCCAAGCCCGATCCGCTCGCCGACGCGCGCCGCCAGAAGAATGTTCACGTCACCATGATCAGCGCCAACACCGACGATCTGCGCATGGAGATCAATCTCATCGGCCGCACCGTCGACGAGGCCGAGCAGGAGCTGGAGAAGTATCTCGACCGCGCCTTCCTTGCCGGCCTGCCCCGCGTCCGTATCATCCACGGCCACGGCGCAGGCATCCTTCGCCGAGGCGTGCGCGAGTTCCTCAAATCCCATCCCCACGTAGCCACCATTACCGAAGCCCCGCAAAACGAAGGCGGCCAGGGCGCAACGCTGGTCGAGCTGCGCCAGTAGTTGACAAATAGCTACAATGTAGCTACACTGATAATGGAAGTGAAGTTTCCAAGGCCACCTCGTTGAGGACCGGCAAGGACTCCAAAACCGTAAATTGCCCAGACAGGGCGATAGCTTGAATGGTTGGAGAATCCATGGATCATTCACTTTTTGATTGGGATGAAGAGAACATCCGTCATCTGGCCCGGCATGAAATATCACCTGCCGAGGCCGAAGAGGTGATAGGAAATCGGCCACTCGATCTGAATTCTGAACTTCGCAACGGCGAGGAGCGAGTGCCACATATCGGAGAGACCGACACCGGAAGAATTCTGATTGTGGTTACGACAATACAGGACAAGAAGATTCGCGTCGTCACGGCTTGGCCTGCAAACAAGAACTATCGGCAATACTTCTTGTCGATGAAGAGGAATGGCAATGTTGGAAGAACTGAAACAGATGAGCTTCGCGAGTGAAGCTGAGGAAGCCGCCTGGTGGGAGTCGCACGAAGACGAACTGCTTGAAGAGTTCAAGAAAGCCACAGCAGAAGGACGCGTTGGAATTGGTACCGTAGCCAAGCGCGCCGCATTGCCCTCCACCACCATCCGCCTCGACCCCGAAGACATCGCCAAGGCGCGCGTCCAGGCAGAAAAGCGCGGCTTGCGCTATCAGACTTACCTCAAAATGATCATTCACGAGGAACTGCGCAAAGCGGAATCAGACCAGCAGGCTAATGCCGCGTGACTCCTGTAGCGGTACCCTAGGTCCGGATTTTCGGACCTGAGATTACGCTGAACTGTGGAATCGCTTATGCCATCGCTTCTTTGCTCATCGGCTCAAAGGTCAACTGATTCGTCCCGCGATCCACGCCGATCCGCACGTGCGCGCCGTGCAGCACTTCGCCATTCAGAATCTTGATTGCCAGCGGATCCTGAACCATGCGCTGCAACGCCCGCTTCAGCGGTCGCGCGCCATACGCCGCATCCGATCCCGCGGTCAAGATCAACTGCCGCGCCGGCTCGCTCAGCTCCAGCGAGATCTGCCTTTCCTCCAGCAGCTTGCCCACCTCGGCCAGCCGCAGCTCCAGAATCTGGCTCATCTGCGCCGTGCCCAGCGGACGGAAGATCACGCAATCGTCCACGCGATTCAAAAACTCCGGTCGGAAGTGCTCGCGCAGAACGCGCATCACGCTCTCCCGCGCCTGATCGTAATCCTTCTCCGTCTTCAGCGTGTCGCCAATCAGCAGATTCGCACCCAGATTCGAAGTCATAATCAGCACGGTGTTTTTGAAGTCCACCGTCCGCCCCTTGGCATCGGTCAGCCGCCCGTCGTCCATCACCTGCAACAAAATATTGAAGACATCCGGATGCGCCTTCTCGATCTCATCGAAAAGAATTACCGCATAAGGCCTGCGCCGCACCGCCTCGGTCAGTTGTCCGCCCTCGTCGTAGCCCACGTACCCCGGAGGCGCGCCGATCAGCCTGGCCACCGCGTGCTTTTCCATGTACTCGCTCATGTCGATGCGAATCATGGATTGCTCGTCGTCGAACATGAACTCGGCCAGCGCCCGCGCCGTCTCCGTTTTGCCCACCCCGGTCGGCCCCAGAAAAATGAAGCTGCCGATGGGCCGCTTCGGATCACTTAGCCCAGCCCGCGAGCGCCGGATCGCATTGGCCACCACTGTCAGCGCCGCGTCCTGGCCAATTACCCGCTCGCGCAGCCGAGTCTCCATCTCAACTAGTTTCTTTACTTCACCTTCCAACATTCGAGAGACAGGAATCCCGGTCCATTTGCTGACGATCCCGGCAATGTCTTCCTCGTCCACCTCGTCCTTCAGCATTCGCGCCACGCCCGTGTTGCCGTCCTGCGCCGCGCTCAGCCTTTTCAGCTCCGCATCCAGCTTCGGCAGCTCGCCATATTGAATCTGCGCAGCCCGCTCCAGTTGCCCTTTGCGCGTCTGCTCCTCGGCCTCAAAGCGCAGCGCCTCGATCTTTTTCTTCACCTCGCTGATGCGGCTGCTCGCCTCGCGCTCCTTGGTCCAGCGCGCACGTAGCGCCGTAATCTCCTCGCTCAGCGCGGCCACCTCGCGCTCCACCTCTTCCCGACGCTCCACGCTGTTCGAGTCCGTCTCGCGTTTCAGCGCGGCGCGCTCAATCTCCAGCGAGGTCCGGGCGCGCTCCCGCTGATCGATCTCCGTCGGAACAGACCCCTTCTGAATCGCCAGCGAAGCCGCTGCCTCGTCCACCAAGTCGATGGCCTTGTCCGGCAAAAAGCGGTCGCTAATATAGCGATGCGAAAGCGTCGCCGCCGCCACAATTGCCGCATCCTTGATGCGCACATTGTGGTGCGCCTCGTAGCGCTCCTTCAGCCCGCGCAAAATCGCAATCGTATCCTCGACATTCGGCTCGCCCACATACACAATCTGAAAACGCCGCTCCAACGCCGTATCTTTCTCAATATACTTGCGATACTCGTTCAAAGTCGTCGCGCCGATGGCCCGCAGCTCCCCGCGCGCCAAGGCCGGCTTCAGCATATTGCTGGCGTCGATCGCCCCCTCAGCCGCGCCCGCCCCAACCAGCGTATGCAGCTCGTCGATGAAGAGCACAATCTCGCCATTCGATTCTTCGATCTCTTTCAAGACAGCCTTCAGCCGGTCCTCAAACTCGCCGCGATACTTCGCCCCGGCCAGCATCGAACCCAGGTCGAGCGAGATAACCCGTTTGTCCTTCAGGCTTTCCGGCACATCGCCGCTGATGATCCGCCGCGCCAGCCCCTCGACAATCGCCGTCTTGCCCACGCCCGGCTCGCCAATTAAGACAGGATTGTTCTTCGTCCGCCGGCTCAGCACCTGAATCACACGCCGAATCTCCTCGTCGCGCCCAATCACCGGGTCCAGCTTGCCGCGCCGCGCCAGCTCGGTCAAATCCTTGGCGTACTTTTCCAGCGCCTGAAACTTGCCTTCGGGATTCTGGTCGGTCACCCGCTGCGTCCCGCGCACCGCCGTCAGAGCCTTCAGAATCGCGTCATGCGTCGCGCCCAAAGCCACCAGCGCCTCTCGCGCCGATTCACCCTTGGCGTGCGCCACGCCCAGTAATAAATGCTCCGTCGAAACATATTCGTCTTTGAAGTTCGCGGCCTCGCGGAAGGCCTGGTCGAGGACTTTATTCAGCGCCGCGCTCACCCCCGGCTGCGACGCCGCGCCCGCCACACGAGGCAGCTTCTCCTCGATCTGGTGCAGCTCATGCTCCAGCCGCTCCGTGGGTACGCCGATCTTCTCCAGCACCGAAGGAATCACGCCCTCGCGGTCCTCGATCAGCGACAGCAGCAGATGAACCGGCAGAACCTCCGGGTTCCCCAGGCTCGCCGCGCGCCCCTGCGCCTGCTCCATCGCAGCTTGCGACTTGACCGTCAACTTCTCCCAACGAATAGCCATGTTTCTCCAGTTCTCAGTTCCCAGTTCTCAGCTCTCAGCGTCAGGCTTGGAAACTGACAACTGAGAATTGAAGACGGAGAACTGTCTTTCAGCACACCCGCATTGTAGCTGGCCGAGACTTTCTCTGTATCGACAGTATTGAACACAATTGAAACCATGAGTCCAACTTACTCATATAATCTTAGAGAAATATATCACACAGCAATCATAAAATATGCGTATGTTTAACTGAAATTCTGCAAAAATTACTATCTTGATTTGATTCAATCATTTCGCTCGACCACGGCCACCGCTCCCGGAGGGAGCAAACGAGAATAGCCCAGGGTGAAGCGTAGCGAAACCCTGGGAATGCACGCCAGTTGAGAGTTGCGCCCCGTAGGGGCGCTGCGAAATACGCGTCTCAAAAAACTCGCTATCACGACCCAAGTTTCATGTTCTATACTGGTGCCAATCAGGAAAACAATAAGAAAATTCATGTCAAGGAGAAGGTATGTCGTTGCGTAATCTAGTCCTTGCTTTGTTGCTTGTTCTTTCGTTTATCCTCTGCAAGGCACAAGCACCAGCCGTGCAACCCCCTGCAATTACTCCGATGTCTCCTGAGTTAAAAGCCTTCGTCTCCCGTCCTGATCAGCTCAAATCGATCAACGAATTGAGCGTAAAGTCCTGGTTTCAGCAGTTGCCCAACTGTACGGAGCCGAAGATGAAGCGGAGGATTGTCCTGGTCGATCAGGAACCGAAATTCGATATAGCGGGTAATCCTCTCTCTGGGCAATGGCGCCTTCTTACGTGGATTGAGGGCTGTGGAGAAGAAAGAATCGTCGACTTGCAGTATTGGTTTCCGCCGGATGGCAAGCTTGCGGCCACATTATTGCTGCCGGGAACAACGATCGCCAGTTTAACTTTGCAGAGGGATGCCATCTTTTATGCAAAGCTAGGAATGGCGGCGATTGCTCCCAAGGATTGCAAGGAAAACCCGGTCATCAACACATCGTTCAAGGGCTCGGAATCCGAGGCGTTGCCCCAGGCAACAGGTGCCGTGAGGCGTCCCTGGATGGAGGAGTGGACGGTGCGTCTCTGTGGTGTTACCGGCGTAGTTCCCATGCATTTTGTTCCTGATGCAACGGGAACGACGATTCACTCGGAAGTGCTGAAGGCTCCAAAATAATTTTTTTATAACCAGCTTCCACACCCTCGCCGCGTTTTTGTTCTTGGGGCTAGGGTGGGAAACTTCAAACTCATGTGAACAACCTCATCCCTATTCCCTGCTCCTACGCCGCCACCTTCACCTGAATTTGCCTTCGCCTTCACAAACCAACAACCCGCAAACCTGGTAGCCCCTCAAAATCCTTGATATTCGTCGTGAAAAGAGCGAAATCATTTTCAATTGCCTGCGCGGCGATCCAGAGATCGTTGACCCGCATTTTCGGCGACCGGCCCGACTGTTTCATGAATGCCGCGAGCATACCGAAAGCGTTGGCCGTTTGCGCGGTCACATCGAGAACGGGCATCTCTTCGAAAGTATTCAGGGCTCTCCTTCGATGCATCCGGATAGCCATGTCACTCACCGATTCGACGCCAAAGTTCAATTCTCCCAGAGAAATCACCGAGATAAAGACCTGTTGTTCCCCAGCGGCCCCAGATGCAACCTCTTCGGATATTTCCTCTTCAGTCAGACCAATCCAGATCGAGGTGTCGAAGATTATTCCCATGGGTCGTGAACCTCTTGGTCAAAATCTCCACGGCTGTCTCTCAGCCAGGCTTCACCCTGGGCTGGCGTCAGCAATCCTCTGATCCGAGCAATGGCTTGCGCCGCAGTCATCGTTCTCCTGGCAGGCACAATATGGGCAATCTCTGTGCGATTCCGCATCACGCGGACCGTCTCTCCCAAAAGAATCCGCTCCAGTATCGCGCTCGTGTTCCGTGCCAGATCGGAAGCGCTGATCGTTTGCATCTTCATCTCCCATCAGCAAAAATGCTGAACAATACATACTGATTCATATTATCCGCATTCTTGGCAAAATGAAAGCAATTCCAACCGACGCGCTTCTAGAACGAGAGGGAGCCGAAGCCCCCTCCCGGTTCTTGTCCCTGGTCCCTGGTCCCCTGGTCCCTGGTCCCTGGTCCCTGTTTTTACGCCGCCACACTGATCTGAATCTGCTTCGGCTGCGCTTCCGGCTTCTTCTTCAGCTCCAGTTTCAGCACACCCGCATTGTAGCTGGCCGCGACGTTCTCTGTATCGACAGTACTGGGCAGCGTAAAGGCGCGATAGAAGCTACCATAGCGCCGCTCTATGCGATGGAAGTTCTCTTCCTTCTCCTCGGCCTCGAAGTTCCGGACGCCTTTGACCGTCAGCGTGTGGTTCTCCACGCGGACGTCCAGGTCCTTCTGGTCGATCCCCGGAACCTCCAGCTTCAGCATCACCTTCTGCGGGTCTTCGTAGATGTCCACCGCCGGCACAAAGCTGGCTGCGGCCAACGGATCATTGTCGCCGTTCATATCCCGGAAGAGCGAGTTGACGCGGTTCTGCAATGCAACCACCTCCCGATAGGGGTCCCAACGTGATATAGCCATCTGAGTCTACCTCCATGATTTTGATTGGAGCGGGTTGAAGCATGAGTCCAACACGCTCACATAATCTATGAAAACTATATCATATAACTCAGAAAATATGCGCAAGATACGCTCATATTTTTGATAATTGTCTTACTTGTTTAATTTCAATTACATATACTCGATGATCTTCATCGCTATCGGAGGGAGCATGGAAGAATAGCCCAGGACCGGAGTGGCAGGGTGAAGCGCAGCGGAAGCCTGGGTAAGCAAGCAGACAAAGCTCCATGCCCTGGCGGGGCGCGGAAAATTCTTACGCATGATTCAGGGTTAACTGAAGTGTTTTCTGAACATACATATTGCTTTAACTACCATGATTATCAGTGCATTACAGAAATACTGTACGGCACAACCATCGCCCGGCGCTCCCGTTTTCCGGTCCATTTCTGGTCTTCGGTTGAATTGGCATCCGCTATCCCACCTCGCGCAGATACATCCGCACCAACGTCTGATTCAGCAACTGGTGGGCAATCTCGCCGAAGGTGATGGGGCCGGTCACGTTGCCGGTCTTCTTGCCCTCCAGCTTGCCATAGAGGAAGTTGAGAATGCAGTTGCAGGCAAAGGCCGGTGTCTCTGAATCCGTGCCCAGAGTCGCGGCAAAGGCCTTTTCGTAGTCCTCCACTGGCTCGGCAAAACGGTAATCGACGCCGGGAAAGACCGGCGCATAGAGATCGACGCAATGCGTCTCCGCATCGACCTTCTGGATCGAGACATTCACCGGGCAGCCGCAATAGTCTCCCACCAGCGGAAACTCCGTGCGAATGCCCTTCGCAACAATGTAGTCGGCCAGGTTGGCCTGTTTTCCGTTGATCAGGCAACCGACTGCATGAAAGCCCTCATCCTTGAAGTGAATCACGTCGCCATCGCCGCCCTTGAAGATGCTCACGATGTCCAGCTCGGCCTGCTTGTTGCCGGGCAGCGCCACGTGCAGCGCGACCGCCTTCTTCTCCAGCAATTCTCCCGTCTGGCCGTTGAAGACCGCCGGCAGCTCACTGCCCAGGCGATCCATCCGCACGCCGGAGACCCAGCCCACGACCGGATGCATCAGAAAGCCGTCGAAGCTCGGAGCCTGCTCGGCAAAGGCCTTGTGAACTCTGGTCGATGCGGGAATCACCAGATAGGTAATGCCGTTGTGGGGAGCGTCGCTATAGAGGAAGGAGAGATTGCCCCGCCCGTAGTTGACGATCCGCACATCCTGCGCGCATTCCGGAATCTCCGTGGCAAAGATATGATCCTCCGAGACGAGTCCGCCCTCCTCCGTCATGAAATAGCAGATCGTTCCACCCACCCAATTGCCTCGCGGAAGCTGGCTGAGCGCCTGCCTGCTTCCGGCCAGAAACAAGGTTTTCCCGCCGGCTATTGCTGCTCGCACCTCTGGAATCGATTGCAATTTGGAAGGCGTACTCGCTGACATCTTTCTCTCGCTTTCAAAGATTTTCTGATGATTCAAAAATCAACTGCTCAATTTCCTTGCTGAAAGTTGACTCATAATGGGCAAAAAAACCGTGCGTTTTAGAGATAAGCTGATCCAAATTGGCAGACGAGGAATCTCTTGCGTAGCTCATCTTGCTGCTTTGAATGAATAAATTGATCGTCGCCTTGCTCGAATGCAATGCCTTTTCCCCCGTAATGATTTGTCTCCAGGCAGGGTGGTTTGCGTCAGGCAGCATTCGGCACTCCTCCTTCCACAAAAGGCATACTCACTTTGGCTATCGACTTATTGCCGGGTTTCTTTATCGAAGTCGAGAATCAATGCAAATAATCTCTGATGGAAAGAAACCGCAAAAGAAACAAGCTTCCGACCTTATGTCTCTAGAGCATTTTCGCTTCACTTGTTGACATTACGAGCGCATCGAAGGTGGCTTTTTCTTGAGGAAAAAGCCACTTTACTGCAAGGATTCTGTATACACCAGAATCGAAAATGCTGTAGCCGGCCTCGATCTCATCCACTCGACCTCATCAATAAGTTGGATGGATGCTTCCGCTCCGCTGTCGTACACTTGAATCGTTCGCTCAGGATTCCCCATGAAGAAACTCGCCATCGCCCTCTCCATCGCCCTCACGGTCTTCCTGCTCGCCTGGGGCTTCTACCAGGCCATCTACGTTGCCCCGCTGGACGCGATGCAGGGTGAGATCTTTCGCATCATCTTCTACCACGTCCCATCGGCCTCGGTTGCCTTTCTCTTCTTCGCGGTTTCGCTCGCGGGCTCCATCGGCTATCTCGCCTGCCGCCGCAACCGCCCGGAGTGGGCGCAGGCCGCCGACGCCTGGGCGCTGGCCGGCGCCGAGGTTGGCGTAGTCTTCTGTTCCGTCGTGCTCACCACCGGGCCGCTCTGGGGACGCCGCGCCTGGGGCATCTGGTGGACCTGGGATGCGCGCCTCACCACCACCCTCGTTCTCTGGCTGATCTACGTCAGTTACCTGTTGCTGCGCCGCTTTGCCGCCGGACCGCAGATGCAGACGCTGGCCGCCGTTCTGGGCATCTTCGGCGCACTCGATGTGCCCATCGTCTACATGTCCAACCGCTGGTGGCGCACGCAGCATCCCGCGCCGGTCTTCGGCGGCGGAGAGGGCTCCGGCATGGACCCCGTGATGGTCCACGCCCTGTTATGGAATATGCTGGCCTGGCTATGCTGGGGACTGCTCATCCTCGTCCTGCGCTACCATGTCGAGCGCCGCCAGCAGAAGTTCGCGGCTCAGCAAGCCCAAGATGCACTGAACGCCTGATACGGACTCCAGCCGCAGGAAGATCATCGAGGAGAAAAATGGATCAAAGCGCGATTCTCGACCATCAATTTCTAATCGCCGCCTATGCGGTCACCTGGGCCATTCAACTGGGCTATCTAGCCTGGCTCGGCCTGCGCTGGCGCGCGCAGAAGCGCGAGGCTGAGCGCAACTCGCGCTGAATCGACTCCTCAGGCTCCGGTGGGCCGCAGGTGCCGCGCCAGCGACCACTTCAACTCATCCAGCCCCTGGCCGGTGACCGCCGAGATTGCATGAAACTCCAGCTTGCGCCGCTTCACGTGCGCCGCCAGCGTCTTGAGCTTCTCCGGATTGGCCGCGTCGATCTTGGTGGCGCAGACAATCATGAGTTTGCCGGCCAAGGGATGCACGGGCTCCGCGTCGACTTCTACCTCATCCTGAAATGGGTCGGGCTCCGCGCTCTTCGTGCTGCTGGTAAAGCTGGCCAGTTCCTTGTTGATGATTTTGAAGTCATCGACAGGATCGAGGCGGCCTGAGGCGTCGGAGACGTCCACCAGGTGAAGCAGCAGTCGGGTGCGCTCGATGTGACGCAGGAATTGAATGCCCAGCCCAGAGCCGAGGTGCGCGCCCTCAATCAAGCCGGGCATATCCGCCACAACAAAAGACTCCTGCTCCGGCTCCTCGCCCACGGTGACCACGCCAAGATTTGGCTCAAGCGTCGTGAAAGGATAGTCGGCGATCTTGGGCCGCGCGGCTGAGATGCGCGAGATCAGCGTCGATTTGCCCGCATTGGGATAGCCGACCAGGCCGACGTCGGCCAGCAGCTTCAACTCCAGCCGATAGAGGCGCTCTTCGCCCGCACGGCCCAGTTCGTGCTCACGCGGAGCTTGATGGGTGGGCGTGGCAAAGTGCTGGTTGCCACGTCCGCCGCGCCCGCCCTTGGCGACAATGACCTGCTCGTCGGGCTGCTGGAAGTCGTGGATCAACTCCCCCGTCTCCTGGTCGTAAAGCGATGTGCCGACGGGGACTTGCAGGGTGATCGAATGGCCGTCGAGCCCGGTGCAGTTCGAGCCCAGGCCGTGCTCGCCGCGCTGCGCCTTATGCTCGGGGTTGTAGCGGAAGTGAATCAGAGTATTGTGGCGCTGCGAGCTGACCATGACGACATCACCACCACGCCCTCCGTCACCGCCCGAAGGCCCGCCGCGGGGAACGAACTTCTCCCGCCGGAAGGCCATGCAGCCGTTGCCGCCGTCGCCGGCCTTGACGCGAATTTTTGCTTCATCGATAAACATAATCTACTGATTTGATTGTCGCACGTATCGCTGTTGCTCATCGGTCGCCACCCGCATCATCGCCTCAATAGCGGGTCTATTTGCCAGCGGGCGGCGAGGCGGGAGCTGCCTTTGCCCGCATCTGATTGGTAAAGAATTTGCCGCCATCGGTCAGCTGATCGGCATCCCAGGAGGTAATCATGCGCGGGCCCCACTCGGGATCGAAGCACCAGACGATCCAACTGATGCCGCGCTGCTCGAAGTAGTTGACGATCTCCTCGCCGTATTTGCGGTTCAACTCACGAGCCGCCTGATCGGTCTTCGCATCGGACTCAAAGCCGAGCTCTGTAGCGACGATCGGGTAGCGATCGGCGGCAAAGCCGAAGTCCTCCTCCCACTTCGGTGTCCAGGGAGGCATTCTCTTGAAGGGATAGGGGTGGGTGACATAGCCGATATGCTCGGCGCGGATGGGGCTGATGCGCAGCGGGGTCAAATCGTAGGCCCAGTCGAAGCCGGCCACCAGTGGAATGGATTCGCTGCCATTGGCGCGGATAATGGTGATCATCTGCTCGTTGATCTCGCGCCACTCCTCCCAGCTTGTCGTTCCGAGCTGGCCGTTGAAGACGGTCGGCTCATTGAAAAGCTCGAAAAAGGCAACGGTATGATGGCCGCGAAAGTGGGAGGCAACGACGCGCCAGAAGTTGTAGGTCTCCGGGAGGCTTGTCTCATACATGGGGTCCTGGAAGAGCCCCTGCTTGAGATTGCCGATCGAGTGCCAATCGATGTCCACATAGAGGCCAAGCTCGGTGGACCATTGAACGGCCTGATCGAGCAGGGCCAGGTAGTTGGCCACGCCCCGCGAGCGCCATGCCGCGGGGTGTACGGGGATGCGCACGATGGTGGCTCCGGTCGCTTTGACCTTGACGAAAAACTCCCTGTTCCAGTGGCCCTGGCTCTCGATCTTGTCGGGGTCGGCGATGTTCACGCCGAGGAAGAGGATGGGCTTGCCCGCTGGATCGACAAAGCGATTGCCGTTAACGGAGATCAGGGGCAGCTTATGGGCGTCGGGGCTGTTCAGCGGCTGTGTCAGATAGGCGGCATTCCACCAGTGGGCGGGCTTGTTCTCGGCGGATGAGGCGGCTTGCGCCAGCGTGGAGATTGCAGTAAGAAGTGCGGCAATTGCCAGGAAAAGAGAGAACGGTTTCATCGAATAGATCCCTTCGAACAGCAATCATGATCTGCCGGCTATGCGTTGCGCCGGGCGCGCACGGCGGCTGCCAGCTCCTTCAGCAGCTCGTGCGTTTCCTTCCAGTCAATGCAGGGGTCGGTGATGCTTTGGCCGTAGACCAGAAGCTGGCCCTGCGCCAGTTTGTCGAGCGACTGCGCGCCGGCGACGAGATTACTTTCAATCATCACGCCCATAATGCGCCGGTCGCCCGCGGCAATCTGCCCGGCAACGTCGTGGCAGACCGCAGCCTGGCGGCGATAGTCCTTGCTCGAGTTGGCGTGGGAGAAGTCGATCATGATGCGCGGCTGGATGCGGGCCTTCTCCATCTGGGCCGCGGTCTCGGCCACACTTTCGGCGCCATAGTTGACCGTCTGCCGGCCGCCGCGCAGGATGATGTGACAATCCGGATTGCCGGTGGTGGCGAAGATGGCCGACTGGCCCAGCTTGGTGTGGCCCAAAAAGGTATGCGAGTGCGCGGCGCTGAGGATCGCGTCGATGGCGATCTGCACATTGCCGCTGGTGCCGTTCTTGAAGCCGACCGGACAGGAGAGGCCGCTGACCAACTGGCGATGAAGCTGGCTTTCGGTGGTGCGCGCGCCCACGGCTCCCCAACTGACCAGCCCGGCGGTGTACTGGGCGGAGATCATATCGAGAAATTCGGTGCCGGCGGGCACGCCCATTTCGGCCAGGTCGAGCAGAAGATGACGGGCCAGGCGCAGTCCATCGTTGATCTTGCAGGATTGATCGAGATAGGGGTCGTTGATCAACCCCTTCCAGCCGACGGTGGTGCGGGGCTTCTCGAAGTAGACGCGCATGACGATGCGCAGATCGGCGCTGAACTCGGCAATCGCCTCTTTGAGTAATGCGGCGTACTCGCGCGCGGCTTTGGGGTCGTGGATGGAGCAGGGACCGACCAGCACCAGCAGCCGCGTGTCCACCCCGTTCAAGATGGAGGAGATCTCGCTGCGGGTGTCAAAGATCGTGGCCGAGGCCGCTTCCGTGACCGGCCGCTCCTCCTCGATAAACACGGGCGGGAGAACGACCTTGATCCATTGAATGCGAATATCTTCCGTATTGTGAAACATATCTGGATTCCTTATCCAACGCGAGTTGCCGCCTCTTCCATCGTCGGGAGCGCGGAGGCGGCTCGAATCAATTGAGTCTACTTTAGAATCTCACAGCCGGGAGGCGCGGAAAACCGGCGATCCAGCATCTTCTGACTCCCATCGATGAGGCTCGGGAGTCCCAAATCAGTTCTGGCCTTCAGCTTCAGCGGCCATCCGGGTGCGCTCCATGCCCTCCCGGGCGCGCGCATTGCCTCCGTCGCAGGCCAGAACGGCGCTGAACTCCCGCTTGGCGTCGTTATATTTGCCGCGCCCCAGATTCTTCCATGCCTGATCGATCTGACCGGAGTACTGGCTCGGGTCCAGATCGCATCTTCCACCGGCGTAGGCCTTCGAGGCCGCCGATTCGCCGGGCTTCACTTGCGGGACAGGCTTGACCTCAGGCTGTGGGGGAGTCTTCGCAGTCTTATCGGCAGCGGGCTTTGCCGGAGGAAGGATAGAAGAAGCTCCACCTGAACTCTGCGGTCTATTCACCGTTGCAGGTCTTGCAACGGCAGGAGTTGACGTCTGCACGGGAGCCTCGACCGGGGCCGCATTGCTGCCAGCTCTTCCGTGGTTAATCAAGACGACGCTCGCGCCCGACAGCAGCAGCGCCGCAACGGCCCCGCCGCCGATCCAGAAGCGCAAAGCTCTGCGCGCCGGTTGGGAATCCTCTGCGCGCGGCCAAGCCGTGGTCTGGGAAACGGCAAACTCCTCGGTCGCAAGCGCCGGCCGCTCGACTGCCACGGTTGGCGGCGCCAGCGCCGCCTGCTCTTCGGCAAGCCGGGCCAAAAACTCCTCATCGCCCGCACGCGCACTCTGACTCTCCGGAGCGCGCCAATCGAGCCGCAAAATTCCATCGCCAGAGGGGGCTTGCAAGGGAAAGCCAGGCAGTCGATCGAGGTTTTGAGCGGCTTTTTCCGTCAGCAGAATCGTGCCCGGCGCCGCATCCTCCAGAAACTGCATCGCCTCCTCGGCAACGTTCTCTGCCGGAGCTTCATCCGCGGAGTGAATCAGGACGGCCAAAGATGCAGCCTGTCGGCTCTCGGTATCGCAGAATCCCTGCATCGCCCACTGCAGACGCCTTGCCGCCAACACCGCCTCACGGCAGGCGGGGAAGGTCGCCAATAGAACATTCCCATTGCGGGAGAGCTGTCGGCCCTCGGATGCGGTCAGCAGATCGATGAGCAGGCAGGAGGCTGGGCTCTCATTCTCCCAGAGCGAAAAAACACTGGCGCTCTCCGCCTGGCGCCACAAGCGAGCCGAGAGCAAAACCTCGCGCGCGGCGGGCGATTCCGCACCTTCGGCCACACTCCGGGAGCTGGTCCGTACGGCCTTTCGAGATGGAGTGGAGGCAACCATTTTTCCCTGGTAAGGTCACTCAACCTTCCGCAGACAGCCGCCGTCGAAAAAATTGCAACCTTCGTGAGGAAGTGATAGCGTAGCAGAAAACGCGAGCGGGCGTACAATTTGTTTCTTTGGGCTATTCGGGCTTACTCCCTCACTTCACGCCGAACCGGGAATTGAAGCGTGCCGCTGGCAATCATTGCACAACGCCGGTGGCGGGACTTCCGTGGGGGAAGGCTGCCGACGGGACCGGCGCACTGGGGAATTCATGAGATCGCGTTCTATTGTGAAATGCGTAGTGGGGAAGCGGAGTTCTCTGGCGGGGATTCTTGTGCTGGCGGCGTTGAGCGCCGGCTGTTGGTTGGCGCCGGCTGCCCTGGCCAAGGATAATCCCTTGATCGCCATCGAACTCTATGACGCTCCAACCGGAGCCGCGTACCTGCAGTTGACCGATGTCGAGATCAACGGCAAAGAGGAGATGAAGGACTGCACTCCGTATCAGGATGTGACGATCGACAAATCCTCCTACGGCAAAATGGGCAAGGTGATCCTGGCTCCCGGCGGCACTCTGGAGCGCGGCAGCGACGGCGTGATGCGTTATACATCGAGCTTGGGGCAGAGCTACTGCGTGGTGCCGGGCAATGCCCGCTTCGATCGCGGCGCCGTCACTCTCTCCACGATGGCCGACGATACTCTGCTGCACGGCACTCCGATCGGCGGCAGCAACGGCAATCCCCTCTTTACTCCGCCGATTCACAAGGGAGTCAAACTGATCTTTGTCTCCGCGCCCAACCAGGAGATGGCCGAGTTTCTGCGCGCCCAGCGGGCCTCCGATATGGATGGATGGCTGGGATATCTGTCGAAATATCCCGCCGGCCCACACGCGGCCGAGGCTCGGCGCGACCTGGCTGCGCAGTATCTCTCTGCCGGCGAAGCCTCCCTGCAGGCCTATGACCGGTCGCTGACGGCCGGATCGCCCGCCTATTCCAATCTGAAGAGCGCCAAGGCCAGGGCGGACAAGGCGCACACTCTGGCGCCGGATCTGGCCGCCACCGCGCAGCTCAATCAAGAGATTCGCGGGCGGATAAGCGCGATTGCCGAACTGGGGCGCGGCGAACTGGGGGCCTATCGCACCGCACTGGCCTCGCACACGGCCGGCCTCATCCATCTGCAGAATGCCCGCAGCTACAGCGATAGCGTCGCCGATGTCGATCCCTTCTTCGCACCCGGCCAAACTCTGGCAAACGATATCCTGCAGGAAAACAACACCTTTGAGACGGCGATGATGTCGGCCGAATCCTACCTTACCACGGGACAATTCGACCAGGCCTACTCCCTTGTCCAACCCTATCGTGCGTTTTCCGCCGAGGAAACGCACATCGTACACGTGGTGGACGCGGCCTACGGCCATCATTTGGAGCTGGGCAATAAGCTGGAACAGAGCGAGGACTGGACGGGAGCTATCCAGGAGTTCGAAAAAGCTGGAAGCATCAAGGACACCGCCGAAGTGCAGGAGTCCGTGAAGAATGCCCAGAAGCAGATGGCGGCGGCCCAGGACAAGAGCGTTGTGGACAAGGCGCTGGAGAGCAGCAAGCAGTTCCAGGCTCAGCACAATATGCTCCGCGCCTACGATGTGCTGGCCAGCCTGCCGGACGCTCAGTTGGCGCAGGTAGCCGAGCAGATGAAGGCGCTGGAGCCGGCCTACGTGCAGAGCGCGGCCCTGGAGGCCAAAGCCCTGCATCAGGCGCACAGTCCCATCCGCGGCCTGGCCGACGAGGTCGCCATCGAAAAGGCCTATCAATTTCTGCAGAAGGCCTACGATCTGAGCGAGAACGAGGCCTACAAGGATAAGAGGGATCTGGACGGCAACGAACTGAGCGCCTATCTGCTCGACCAGGCAAAGCATTATCTGGCCAAGCCGGGCGGCTCGGGCACTGAGCTGGGATGGTCGTGTCTCGAGAAGGCGCGCCAGTACAAGGCATCCAACCTCGATGCCGTGCGCGATGCGCTGGTGGCCGCCGCGCCGGCTCATGCCATGCGCTCCAAACTCTCAATTCGCGTGCAGTTCCGCGACCAGACCTCACAGCGCGACAGCCAGGGCGTGGCCGGCCAACTGGAAAATGCCATCATCACCGGCCTGGAGAGTTCAGGCGTGCCGGTCAAAGTGGTGCGCACCGGCGAAACCACCGCGGTCGAGCCGGACTTCGAGCTGGACGGCGATGTCCTCGATCACCATCTGTCGGTGGTTCCCACCATCGAGCCGCTCGATAGCGAGTACCGCTCCGGCGAGGAGCAGATTCCCAGCACGGCGTGGAATACAGCCAATCGCGCTTACGAGACCGCGCAGGACGACCTCAAGACCGCCCAGGCCGAGCTCGAAGGCGCAGAGGCGCGCGGCAAATCGGCGCAGATCAAGAGCCTGAGTGATGCGGTGAAGGCCGCCGAGAGGAGGGTGCAGGATGCCCGCGAGGCCGTGGACTCGACCTCCAAGACCGTGACGCGCGACATCATCCGGCCCTACACCTATCAGAAGAAGATCATCAACATCACCGGCGCGATCCAATTGCAGTTCCGCATCGTCGACTCGCTCAGCGAGCATCGCACGGAGCTTGTGCCCATCACCCGTGAAGAGCACAAGAAGGATATTTTGCTGGTCGATGTCAAGCCGGAGGACACCAAAGGGGTCAAGAGTTCGGGAACGATCACCGATCCGGCGGAGTTCATGACGGCGCTGGAGAATTCGGCGCGCGAGGAGTTGATCGCCGCCGTGCGCAAGAAGGTGGAAGAGCTGCCCATCAAGATTTACCAGAGCGCCAACAGCCGCGAGAAGGAAGACGATCTGGACGGCGCCGGGGAAGAGTATCTGCGCTACCTGAATCTGACGCACGAGAATGACTCCGTCGAGCGCACGCACGCCAAGCAGTTTTTGGCCGTCAGCTTCAACATGACCCCGGTTTCCAGCGATACGCAATGATGCGCGGCAGTCGAGAGGCGGCATGAGACGGTGGATTCTCCTCGAAAGACGCAGAGCGGCGGTCTAACCCGCATCGGCAAGTACGAGATCGTCGACGTGCTGGGACGCGGCGGCATGGGCGTGGTCTATCGCGGCATCGACAAGCAGATCGGCCGCGAGGTGGCCATCAAGACGCTCACCCAGGGCTTTGCGGGCGACGGCAATATGCTCGCCCGCTTCTACGAGGAGGGGCGCAGAACGGGCCGCCTCAATCATCCCAATATCGTCACCGTCTACGATCTGGGCGACGACAATGGCACTCCCTACATCGTGATGGAGCGCGTCCAGGGCGAGCCGCTGGACAAACTGATGCGCTCCGAAGCGCAGTTCTCTCTGGCCGACCGCATCGGAGTGCTCAAAGAGGTTTGCGATGCGCTCGGTTATGCCCATCGCAACAACGTCATCCATCGTGACGTGAAGCCGGCCAATATCTTTGTGCAGCCGGACGGATCGGCCAAGCTGCTGGACTTTGGCATTGCGCGCCTGGAGAAGCGCGAGAGCGATCAAGGCCTGACCCGCACCGGCAGCCTGATCGGCACCGTGCCTTATATGTCTCCCGAGCGGCTGCGCAACGAGGACGTCGATGGGCGCTCGGATATCTTCGCCGCCGGAGTGGTTCTCTTTCAACTGGTGGTGGGCCAGCTGCCTTTCACGGGCTCCGACAATGTGCTGATGAACAAGATCCTCAACGAGCCGCATCCCCGCCTGAGCAGTCTGCGCAGGGATCTGCCCGCCTCGCTGGAGATGGTTCTCGACCGCGCATTGGCCAAGTCGCTCGACGAACGCTATCCGACGGCCGAGGAGATGGCTGTCGATCTGACCGCCGTCATCGCCGAACTCCGCCAGGAGCAGGTGCGCGAGCTAGTGCCCGAGGCGCAGCGGTTGATCGGGGCCGAGGAGTTCACGCGCGCCCGCGCCGTGCTCCACCAACTGCTCAAGTACGACAGCAAGCACTCCGAGGCCAAGGCGATGCTCGCCGATATTCAGCGCCGGTTGAGCCAGCGTCAGCGCCAGGATAAGATTCAGCAGATTCGCCTGCAGGCCGAGGAGGCAATCAGCCACAACCGCTTCGATCAGAGCCTCTCCATGCTGGAGAGCGGCCTCGATCTGGATGCCTCCAACCCCGAGCTGGTCAAGCTGCGCGAGCGGGCGCAGCGGGAGAAGGAAAGGCAGGAGAGCATCCACGAGTTTGTCCAGCAGGCCGAGACGGCCCGCCGCAAGGGCGACTTCAAATCCGCCATCGCCGCGGCGCAGCGGGCGCTCAGCGTGGACCAGACCAATCCCCGCATCGTCGCCCTCAGCAACGCTCTGAACAAGGAGGCGGAACAGGCTCAGCGCCACGCTCAGGCCCGCTCGCTGCTGGATTCAGCGCGCAACGAAATCGCCTTCCGCCGCTATCAAGAGGCCCTCGAACTGCTGAAAAAGGTCGAGGATGTCGATCCAACCAACCCCGAACTGCCGATGCTGCTGGGCGACGCCAACGCCGGAGTGGAGCAGATCCGGCGCAAGCAGGCCGTCGCCAAATTGGAGGAGGAGGTTGCCCAGGCCGTCAGCTACGAGCAGCTTCAGCAGATGGCCAAGGCGGTGCAGCAGGCGATGGCCGCCATGCCCTCCGAGACGGCGCTCTACCGGCTCAACACCCACGTGGACCGGCAGATCAAGGAGCACGAGAATCGCATCCTGGTGGACGAGACCGTGCAGGCCTGCCGCGATCTGCGTCCCCGCGAGGCGCTGGAGCTGGTGCGCAAGGCGCGCCTCCGCCTGCCCAGAGATGAGCGGCTGATCAGTCTGGAGGCGCTGCTGGCCGAGCGTTTCCGCCTGCAAAGTGTCGATGAGCGCCGCGCCGATTTCCTGGCCCGCGCCCGCGAGGCGCTCGAGACGCAGCAGTTCGCTGAAGCGGTGCGCGTGCTGGAGTTGTGTCAGACCGAGGGCAACGCCAACGGAGAAATTCTCTCACTGCTCGATTTTGCCCGCGCCGAGGAGAGCGAGTTCCGCCGTCAGGAGCAACTTCGCGCTCTGCTGGCCCAGGCCCAGGTGATGATGAACGCAGCGGCCTTCGACGACGCCATCTTGTTTTTGGAGAATGCGATTCAGCAATCCGACGACTCGGCTCTGCATCTGCTACTCGATCAGGCCTCGAGCGGCCGCGAACAGTTGCGCCAGAAGATCGATGCCGTGCTGGCCTCGGCCGAGAAGCTGGCTCAGGCGGGAAAGCTGGAAAAGGTTTTGTGCTTCTTCGATGCGCAGCCGCCTGCCATTCAGCGCTCTTTCCGCGTGCAGATCTCACGGTCCGCGCTCGAGGAAGACCGACGCCAGGCGCTCTATCGCACGCTGGGCCGGGCCTATGCAGGGCTGGCCTCCGATCTTCCGGCAGGCGAAGAGGAGATGCGCCGCCTGCTCGCCGCCTCCGGACCCACGCCTCTGTTCGCTGCCATCGGCGAAGCCTTCCGCGCCCGCAGCCAAGCCGTAGCCGACCGCGAGCTCACGGACTCCATCCAGAAAGCGAAGGCCCTGCTGAACGAACACAATCGCGAGGGTGCCGGGCAGGAGCTGCAAAGTGTCGCCGAGCTGGTCGATCTTTCCAGCCCCGAGCTGCGCACCGAGTGGCAGAACACGCAAAGAAAAGCCGCGCAGACGGGACTGATCTCCCGCCTGCGCGGCTAATGCGTCTCTGAAATAAACGATCCGGGCTCTAAAAGCCTCGACCGGACGTGAGCCGCGCTTTACAGCATTTTCGATTCTGGTGTATACAGAATCCTTGCAGTAAAGTGGCTTTTCCCTCAAGAAAAAGCCACCTTCGATGCGCTCGTAATGTCAACAAGTGAAGCGAACAGGCTCTAGCCTGCATTATTCATGAAGATCACAGACACGAAAGGCCCGATCTGCTACAAACATGTTGATAAGACAGTGTTTGGATAGCAAGAAAGGGCCTTCGCTTGACCGAGGATAGCACAGCAGAGCGTTTGTT
>Ga0302275_10000113_pt1 | contig 87030 bp, 64 predicted proteins | sample III_Bog_N2_2_FD_200229 | JGI IMG/M metagenome (GOLD analysis project Ga0302275, IMG submission 200229) | Peat permafrost microbial communities from Stordalen Mire near Abisko, Sweden - III_Bog_N2_2 | ecosystem: Environmental > Terrestrial > Soil > Wetlands > Peat | place: Sweden: Abisko... | reverse complement strand
ACGGGGATGAGGAATGAACTTCTCCAATCCTGCCTGGTAGCTATACAATTCTCCCCAATTGATCGAGACAAGTGAAACAACCGTCAGGCTCGATGTATCTCTGGGACCCATGATCGGAGATGAGGATGCCAAGCCGAAAACCATTTCTGTCGTACAAGTTTGTTGACGAAGAAGTTGAATTTGCGGATCAAAAGTTCGTCGACTGGGTCTATTTCATGCTGTCGAAGCAAGGGATCAGTCCGATCTATTGGCCGCTGCACGGTCGGGCCGGGCAGCTACACGAAGAGCTTGGAGATCAGATTAACGAGTGTGACGGAATGGTGGCTCTTCTTGGCGCCGTTTGGGGCGGGACTCAGAAACAGGAGATCGACCATTTTCTAACGAACAAGAAGGATTGCCCCTTTGTGCCCGTGCAACTGGTCGAGACGTTGCCGCAGGAGGCATTATCCAGACTTGCAGGCCGGACAGTCGTTCCGGCCGTCGTTCTTGAGCATAGTTATAAGTATGCGCGAGAACTGGCGGCACGGATTGTTAACCTGCTGGGATTGGCTTGGATTCCCGATGATGGCCTGCCAAGCTGTTACGTTGTCGAAAATGAAAAGGAGTTCCTCGACAAGTTTCACAAGCATGATGAGGCATTGTTGCTCGAGCTCCGAAGCCAGTGCGGCTGGACCAAATGGCCAGAGGTTGTGAAAGACGACGCTTCTCTCCGGTGTTCTACAAAGGAAGAGGCCGCGCGGGCCAAACCCATCAATGAGGATGACTCGCTGCGCAACCCCATTAACGATGACAGCATCGGCGCGCTGTCTGATGACAGTGCACGAGTGCTTCTGGATGCGCGTACGAATGAAACGACGAAGGAAATCAATAAGCTGACTTTGCCTGAGGCGCGGCCGCGTACACATCTGCTTCATCCGCTGGTCGATGGCGGCGAACTTGGGGTTGGAATCCTCGTATCGGGAGGAATTGCCCCAGGAATCAATGCGGTAATTGATGGAATTGTCACGCGGCATACTCTTTATTCCGAGCGACAAATTGCGGCAGGGAGAGATCACTCCTTGAAGATTCAGGGTTTTCGTGAAGGGTTCCGGGCTCTTCTGAAGGGAGGCGTGGCACCGCAGCCTTTGAATGGGGCAGCAATTCGCAGCGTTGTTGAGGTTGGCGGGTCGTACATCGGCACATCGCGCGCCGATAAACTCCTTCCGGGCGACGCCAAGGATCGGGATGACAGGCTCAAATCTGCAGTTATGCGGTTGCTGGACCATGGAATCGATATCTTGTATGTCATCGGTGGAGACGGCAGCATGAGTTGCGCCCATGCTCTATGGCGCTATGCCAGGGATGCCGGGCACAAGCTTTCCGTGGTGGGAATACCAAAGGCCATGGACAACGATATTCTCTGGGTGTGGCAATCCTTTGGCTTTCTTTCCGCGGTCGAAGAGGCGCGGCAAGCCATCCTGCACATGCATACCGAGGTCTCTTCCAATCCCCGCGTTGGTATCGTTCAGTTGTTCGGCTCCGATTCGGGCTTCATCGCCAGCCATGCGGGATACAGCACAGCTTGCGATCTGGTTCTCATTCCGGAGGACCCGATGAAGATGGATGAGATTGTCGCGCATGTCTGCGACAAACTGAAGAAGAGATACAAAAACGGCCCGAACACCGCGGGTCCCTATGCGATCGTGGTGATGGCCGAGACCGCGTTGCCAGAAGACGCAAAGATATTTGTCGACGACCCGCGCGTGGGCCTTTCCGCCGGCAAGAACTCTGAAAAGGAGGCCGTGGAGAAATTCCTGAACGAGGGCCGCCGGGTACGCGGACAAACACCAGACGAGTTGCGCACTGCCGGGCTCAAGATCATTTCGAGGGTTCTGGAAGACAGGATTCGAAGGGAACTCAAGCCCGCTGAATATTGGGAACATTTCCGGGTCATTACCAACGAACCGAGGCACCTGATCCGCTCAATTCCACCCAGCGTGACGGATGTGATTTTTGGAGAGAGGTTAGGTGCTCTGGCCGTAGACAATGCCATGGCCGGTTACACCGATTTCATGATTAGTCAATGGTTGACCGAATTCGTTCTCGTTCCGTTGCCATTGGTGGTGCTGGGACGCAAGCGTGTGCCGACAAAAGGAATTTTCTGGAAATCAGTTCTTTCCAAGACGGAACAACGAGGCCAGACTTCCTCGAAGGATTGCGGCTAGCAGAGACGACTCAAGAAACTTGGTTGGGCCGATGTGCCGCTGAGGGCTGGGTGGGATGCGGATAGAGTGCGCACTGATGTATCGGGGGAAGGCTGTGGTGAGGCTTGAGGTTGGTGAGCCGGCGTTTCTGCCAGAAGCCGTGGGGAAGGGCAGGTTGCCGGCGGCGGTGGTGGTGAGGTCGGAGGACCTGGGGTTGTTCAGGGAGTGCGGAGGGCTGTTCAAGGATCGGCACCAGAAGGACGGGCGCAAGGCGCTGGCGACGGTGCTGCTGGGGCAGGGGGACGCGATTCCGTTTATCGATACGGAGTTCAGCGCGATCGGGCGGCTGAAGCAGGGCGTGGAGGCCTTGCTGGCGAAGGCGGATGAGAAGGGCGAGGCGGGGATCTATCTGTTGGGAGTGGGGGAACAGGTTTTCCGCGAGGTATGGCGCGACGCGGTGACGGAGGATGAGGCGCTGCGGCCTGATGCGACGGACAAGGCGCTGCTGCAACTGATGACGCCGCTGCCGGGCGAGGCAAAGCTGAGCAGGACATTTTGGGGCGATTCGGAAGACTATCACCTGGTGAGGCAACTGATATTGCGCGCGGCGCGGGTGGACGATCCGGTGCTGATTCTGGGAGAGACAGGCACGGGGAAGGGGGTGGTGGCGCGGGCGATTCACGATCTGAGCCGGAAAGATCAGCCGTTTGTGGAGGTGAACTGCGCGGCGATTCCGGGTGAATTGTTTGAGACGGAGGTGTTCGGCTATATGCCGGGAGCATTTACAGGAGCGCTGAAGGCAGGAAAGATTGGACTGTGGGAGGCGGCGCGCGACGGAACGCTGTTTCTGGATGAGGTGGGTGATTTACGACTGGACCACCAGGCGAAGATCCTGCACAGCCTGCAGGAGGGGTATATCCAGCGGGTGGGTGCGGTGGTAACTACGAAGGTTTCGGCGAGGGTGATTGCCGCGACGAACCGCAACCTGTTGAGCATGGTGGAGAGCGGGGCGTTTCGCGAGGATCTTTATTACCGGCTGCGGCAGTTTTTGATTTACACTCCGGATCTGCGTGACGATCCGCGCAACCTGGAGTTGATTGCGCAAGAGGTTTGGCACGAGATTACAAAGTCGAAGGAGCGGCTACCGAAGGAGATAGTGGAGGACCTTTGCCGGCATCGCTGGCCGGGGAACGTGCGAGAGATGCGGAGTGTGCTGGGATCGCTGAACAACTTCTTTGGGTCGCACGACCTGAAGCGCAAGCATTTGAATGCGATATTCCAGCACTTTGGATTGGCAGTGGGTTATGGGGAACGCGAATGTTTGAGCGAGCAGCCAGCGCTGCTGCGGGTTGAGTGCTTGCGAATGATTCGCAGGGCGGACGATGCGATTCGCGCATGCGAGCAGGAGTTGAAGCCGGTTGCGGGTGGGCTGGGGTTGAGCGGCGCGGGGCGGGACTCGTTGACACGCCTGCGCGTGGAGTTGCATGCACTGATGCGGAACCGGCTCTACTTTGGAAGGCCAGACACCTACCAGGCAGTGGAGGGGGTTGAGGAGGGGATTGGGCGGCTGCTGGAGATTGACGAGGGCGATTCCAGGACAATGCTGGGCTTCTGGAAAGAGACGCTGGGCAGAGACATACGGCAGGCTGTGGCGCGGCTGTTTGGGGAGCTGCAGAAGCTGCGGGGGTAGGGTGAGCAAAGGGCTGCGTGATCGCTGGCGGGCGAGCCGTTGCGATGAGGAGCGGAGGCTTGGCAGGGGGGTAATGCTCAACTCACCAGGCTCTAACGGTTTTTGCATTCGTTGGGCGACTTCGAGAGACAACTCATCCGGGGAATTGGCTTTAATTCACGCTTTGAGTGTCTATCTGGTGGCGAGCAAGGATAACTCAACCCTATAACTCAACCCTATAACTTCACGTCTCCTGTAACCTGCTGATTAGAAAGCACAAAGTATCCGGCGAAGGGAATGCATTCACCCCTATGACCGGGCGTGCGCGCTGCCCAACTTGGGCACACGCCGACCCCGGAGAAGGGGTGAGCCATGGCTGATGAGATGGAGCCGCTGGGCCCGCGTTTCAATCTTGATGCTTCTCTTCGGGATGTTTTGCGTGAGGTGCGACAGGTGAGGGCTGGTCTCGATGGGTATGTTAGCCGGCTTGACCGCCTGGAGGTGGAAATATTGGCGCTGCTGGGCGGCCGCATTGCAGGGAGGGTGGGGCCGGTGCCGCCTGGGCCAGGGCGTGTGGCGCATAACCTTGAGATTGAGGCGCGTCACGACGGCTATTCCGTGGTTTCGATTGACGGCGGCCGAAAGTTTGTTCTTGCGCCGCAGTTGGCGGAGGTTTTCCGATTCATTGCCACAGGAGACAAGGAACGGAGCGAAAAAGATCCGCTGGTGAGTTGGAGATCGCGCGAGGCGGTTCTTGAACTGTTGGACTCGGATGGGCGGAGCTATTCCAGGCGCTACGTGAATAACCTCGTGCATCGCCTGAGACAGACCCTTCGAAAAGCCGGATACGATTGGAATCTGATTCAGACACACCGCCAAAAGGGCGTGAGATTTGCATTCAAGCGCGGGGCCAAGCTGATGGAATAAGACGTGCTGATAGCGCTCTCGATTGCCTCATCCGAACGTCAGGCCCGCTCGCACAACATTCTGGAGGCGGTGACATAGACGTCCATCAATGTCAGCTTTGTGTTTCCGGTGAGGCTTGCGCGAGCTGCGGCGAGGTCGAGGAGTTGGATCGCTTTGCCGGGAAGAGAGCCGTCCATACTGATGGAGCGCTCGACTGCGACGTGCTCAACTTCAGGGTCAATCTCAACGCGATGGAAGGCGGAGAGTGCAGGACTGATTTCTTCAAGAATCCGGCATGTATCGCTGGCGCAGAGTTCGTTGAGACGGATGAGTTCGAGTTTTGGAGCCAGGGGATTCGCAACGAATCGCCGCTCCTGATCGGGCAGAGCGGTTGCAATTAACCGGGCGCCCTGGTCCAAGGCATCGCGCAGCAGCACGTGGCCGCGAGGTACGGCGCTGACGGCCCACTCGGCTTGCTCGAGCGCGAGGACTGCGCCGGATTCGCGGGCATCTCGGAGCAGGGAAGTGAGCAGCGCCTCGCGCTCACTTTCGAATAACGTGCCAGACATGAGTGAACCCATGTTGACAGTCAGGACTTCATCGTCTCGGCCTGCAAGCAGGCTCGCAACACCGTGCAGGAGATTGGTCTTTCCGGTGCCAGGGTGGCCCAGGATGAGAGGCAGGCGCCCCTGGAAGCTCAGGGTGCACGCGGCAACCTGCTCGATCTCCTCATCGCGAAAGCGCGTTGGGGTTGAAGAGGCATCGTCCGGTGCGCAGGTGATCTTCCGCGACCACGCGCCCAGCAGCGATTTACGCGAGGGAGGTTTTCTTGCGAGATCTTCGGTGGAGTCATGCTCGGTTCCGAGAACTTCAAGCGCAAAGTCCAAGGCGGCAGAGAGATCATCCTTCAATGAACCGCCAAATGTGAGGATCCTCCAGCCCTGCTGCGTGGGGCCGGCAGCGAACGCGTGGGCCAGCGCGGGGTCTTGACCGACATAGTCCAGGTCCTCATCAACGCAGACGACACACGGCATGCCTTCGGATGAACGCTTGATGAGCAGATTGGTGCTCGCTTTGTTGAAAGAGAGAGGGCAGGCGGGAACGCGCTTGATAGCCAGTGTGTGCTGATCGGGCAACTCGGGGCGGAGGTGCAGGCGCTTCAGTTTTGTTTCGAGCGCGGGTTCGAGTTTGAATTCGGTTGCCATTGCGTTCCTGCCTCTCATTCTGCACATTGCCGCCGGGCATCGAGGAATGCCGATGCAGGCGGAGTTCCGCGCGTAACTAGAAAGCTTGTTCCCCGCTGATGTTGCTCCAGATTTCTGAGGTCGCAAATGGATCTGAAAGATCGAGCATTCGACCATACTTCTGGCTGAAGATTCGGTCCCAGTAGCAAACCCATCTTGCTTCTTCATATCCTGCGAGCCTTCGCACTACTGCACCGCGGATTTTGGCGCGGCTCTTGCTGGGTGGGTTGCGGGTTGCGTGCTCGATGTTGTCGACTCCACTGACGTGGTGCTCGAGGATTTCATGGTTGTCGAGCATTTGAAATATTCCGCGCGGGCCAATCTGGCCGAACTTTGTATCGATTTCGAAGAACTCGGCGCGAAGACTGAGCAACAGTCGAAGTTCGTCCCAATCGAGCCCTTTCTGGTGCAAGAACGCTTCAATTTGGCGTGCGACGTCTGGAATAGGGGTCCTCGCGGAGATTGCATCCTCGAGGGGAAATGGTTCGTCATTTCTGGGTAGTTCCATTGCGCGGTGCATTCGCTCGATGATGGAGTTCCAGAGTGGAAGGCGGGACCAGTCTAAACCGCGACGCACGGCGTGGCTCGCAAAGAGATGCAGTTTCATCGGCCAGTCAAGCATCTTGCCGGCGGCATCGAGGCCACAGTCGAGGGCGTCTAAGACGCGCCGCCATTGCACGCAGACATCGGGCGCCCAGATGGGCATGAATTTGTCTCGGGAGTGTTCTTCGGCCAATGCGAGGTAATGCTTTTGGATATCGATGGCATTCATCCTGTGAGGGTGGCCCTTCATCTTTAGAGGCTGTTTCAGAGTCAGATCGGAGGCGACTGTACGAAATGCAGAGAGAGGTGAGTCCAATTCAACAGCGGCGCCTGGAGCCAGACCTGCTTCGGCCATAGCTACGACCAGAGAAGTAGCTCCGAACTTCACGAACATGGCGAGGTGAGAACACAGGCTCTCGCCACAGATCACGTGGAGACGGCTGTATCCAGAACAGAGGGGTTCGTTCTTTGAGTGGAAGATTCCGCGGGCGTTGGTGGAGTCAAATGAGGTGGTTCGATCGATGTGGGCGGCGCGCGGGCTGAGAGTGAATATCAATCCGCTTGAGAATGGCTCGAATCCACCGGCGCCTGTGTAGATTTGCCGCGTGACAAGATGAGGGATCAAATCGCGGGGGAGATCGGCGGGCGGCATTCCATGCAGATACGACTCATGACAGCCCCAGGTAGATCCTGATCCGGAGTAATCCACGTTGACGCGATAGCAGCCGATTTGAACCTCGGGGATACGCTCCTTGCCTACACGTTGAATCAGGCTGAGCATGGTGTCATGGCCGGCTTCAACATAGCGCACCGCATCCCAGGGGTTGGAAACTTCAGGCGTCGAATACTCCATGTGCATTCCGCAGTCCAGATAGAGCCGAGCCCCGTTTTGCAAAAAGAGCCCAGAGGAACTTCCGTCCTGCAGGTTGGGCAGCGAGGTATGCGATAGATCGAGGAGGTGCCGAATGATGGTTGAGTGATCGGCGGCCTCCTCTCCGTGCATTCCACTGATCGCATATTCCGTCTCGACGCCCATGATCCGATCGGACATAGCTATTGGCCGCCTAACTGCCTGGTGCTGCGCAGAAACGCTTCAGAGTTACTCCCCGCAAGGGCACGTTGAATTGCGTCATCACCCGCTGCAAGCAAGCTGTCGCCCTGGTCTCGAATCTGCTGGAGCCGCTCGCCTGAGCCCGAGTCACTATCTGCGCCGGCATGGCTTTGCTGTGGGTCGTTCAATCGTTGAAGAAAGCGCATTGTGGTTCTCTCCTTTGTTTAGTTGATTGCGACTGTGTCGTGGATAGTGGAGTCGCCGACGGACAGCGATTCCAGTCCGTCGAGCAGGTCATTGAAGTCAGAACATTCGTCGAAGATGGATTCAGCGTGGGCCTGCGTGAATCCAAGCGGATCAGCGATGGCGATTGTGCGATACGAGGGCCAATTGTGCCGGCCTTTGATCCTGAATGTGATTCGGTCCCAATCCACCGTATTGACCTCAACTCTGTCTTCGATTGCGCGCCGCAGGAGCATGGTTCTTGTCCAGGCGCGTGTGTCGGAGGGTGGATTGGTGGAGAAGTGGGCGATACGTTCAGGTGTTACGAGTTGCTCGGTGAAGCCGCTCGCCTCATAAGCTCGAAACAAACCATCGTCATCGAGGCTGGAGTAAAGATGATCGATTACTTTGATTTGGGGTGAATCCCAACTCAAGTTGGGGCTCTGTTCCATGGCTCGCTCGATGGCCATCAGTTTCAGGACCCAATCAAGACGGGGGGCGAGGGACATGAGATCGTTGTCGACGAATTTGTTCAGCGTGTCTTCCCAGAGTGCGATGATGTCTTCGAACCGGGGGACGACGCCCTCGAAGACTCCCTGCGCCGCATGGCGTTTTACTTCGTTGAGAAAGGCGCATTGCAACTCGAGGGCTGTCATGTGCTGGCCGTTAATGAGAGCAGCGCGTGATTTGAGAGTGGGGTCGTGACTGAAGAGCTGGAGGGCATGCAGGGGATCATCGAGGATGAGTTTTGAATTTACGTGGCCGAGTTCGAGGAGCGTGAGGACAAGCTGCATAGGGCCCACGCGGAAGAGACAACTGCCGTGTGCAAGAGCGCTATCGAAAAAGATGACGTGCCAACGGGCTGGGGCGGATGGATCGTCGTTGCCGAGTTGACCGCAAAGAGTTTCATCGCGAGCGTTTACGAGCGGCCGATTGTAAGTTGTCTGCGCGCCTTGCAGTGTTTCGAAGAAGTCGGCACGCTGACTGATCTGGTATGGAGTATCGGGGCGGCCATTCTCCGAGCCGACTTTGCCCTGGCCAGAGAGAAGGATGCTGGAGACCTGGAAAGATGCAAGAAACTGGAGATAGTGCGCCTTTCTGAAAAGAATCTCGTCAAATGCGCGGCGGCTGATTAGGAAGTTGAGATGGCTGCCGTATGAATGGCCGAGGCCGTCGCTGTTGTTCACGAGGACGTGAATCTTCTCGCCGGCTGCGCGGTCTTCATTTGCAGAATCGAGCGCGGTCCTGGCGATGGTGAGCATGCCATGCCATGCGGCAAGGTGGTCATATGCACTTACAACTTCGGGCAAACACAGCTCAGCGTGATTGAGGTCTATGTAGGCGCTGCCGCCGGTACTCGCGAGGAAGCGGCGGCTCACATCCTGTGGGTTGTAGAGTGAGTTGGTCTTCGGGCCGCAGGATTCGTAGCGTGCGTCCTCGTCGGCTTTTGGAGCGGCAGGAGCCGCGGACCAATAGCTATCGAAGTAACTGCTCGGACGGAGAGGGAGGCCCTTGATCTCGGCGATGAGGGCATGGGAGGCATCATAGCCAGTGCCACCGATTCGCTCCATGCCGACGATGAAGTTGCCAAGTTCAATATCGGCCCCGCAGAGCTTTGGCAAGGCAAATCCAGATGCGTTTTGGGCTGAGCGTTTTGTCATGTCAGGCCGCCTCTACACGGTAGCGGTGGGGATGGCTGACTTTGCGCTCTGCCAACGCAACTCGGACTACATCCACGTCCTGGGGAAGATCGCGGAGGTAGTTGCGGGCGTTGCGCGGGGTGAGCGCGCGCGGCGCAGCCACAAAGAAATTGGAGATTGCGGCGCTCATATCAGCAGGGGAGACGCCGGCTGGTCCACCTTCAGCTTCTCGGACACAAGCGCGCTCAAGCGCGGCCTGCGCGATGGATTCAAGATGAGCACCGCTGACGAGGTCGGCGGCACGTACGATGCGATTCTTGCCATCGCGCAGGGTGAGGGTGGCGAGTTCAGTATCGGCACTGTGGGCGAAGAGCTGGGCAACGGCCTGGTCGAGCAACGCTTCACGCGCCGATGCTGTGGTCGAGCCGTTCTGAGCGTAAGGAATGTCGGGAGGCATGTGACGGGCGAGAATGGCACGCGCCGCATTGCCACGGGGCTGAGGAAAGTGGAGGACGAGGTCGCCGAGTCTTCCGGGGCGCAGGAGGGCGGGGTCGAGGGAGTCGATGCGATTTGTGGCAGCGAGGATGAGGATGTTGCCGCGATTTTCAAAGCCATTCAACTCGGCCATGAAGGCATTCAGCATGCGGTCATCGATGCGGTGAGCGGACTCACCCCTATTCCCACCTATTGCATCAATTTCGTCCCAGAACATGACGATGGGCACGTCGGGATCGGCGGCGGCAGCTTCGCGAGCGATGCGGAAGGTTTCGCGGTAGCGTTGCTCAGTCGCCCCATACCACATGGAATTCAGGCTTCCGGGCTTGATATTCAGGAAATGTGAACGTCCCGATTGAGAAAGAGTCGCGAGGAAGTTACATGCGGCGCGCGCAACCTTGGTCTTGCCGTTGCCCGGAGGGCCCTCCATCAATATGGAGCGCTTGCGGGGAAGCTGGTATCGGCTCGCCGTTGACGAGTGAAAGAGGTGCAAGGTCATGAGGCACTTGATTTGATCGATCTCACGGTCGAGGCCGCCGATCTCTCCAAAGGTGTCTGACGGTGTGGTTTCGAGGAAGAACTCGTCGCCTTTTGATGGAGCGATCTTCTCGAAGGCCAGGCCCGCGGTGCGGCTGAATCGGACTCCGTCACCGGCTTTCACGCCGGCATCGCGCAGAGCGGCACTCGCCAGCACAACCAGCTCTTCATCGCGCGAACGAAGGACGATGCGTCCATCACCGGCGTCGCGGTTGTACGTGGCTATTTCGCCGGTGAGGAAGCTCGGCGTGTTGGATTTGGCGACCACGACGTTGCGCTCGTTGCTGAGAAACACTTCATCACCGGGCGCCAGTTCTTCTGGAACAACACCTTGCCCACACTGGACAACACGGCGCTCGTTTTCGGTTTGCACGATCGCACCCTGAACGCCGGCTGCATCTGCGGCGGCCAGAAAGACCGCGGGGAAGTAAGGCGGCGCAGTCAAGTGCTTGAGGAGATCGCGAAGCTCCGAGTGCTGCTCGTGGACGGATGAAAGAGTCTCGCGAAGAGAAGTGATCCGCTCGAGCAGCAGGCGGTCGACTGCGCCTGGCGATTCTGTCTCGATCTGACGGGCACGCGCAAGGGCAGCGAGCCGTTCATCGAGGGACAACGCCCCGGGTTCAGCGCTCAGGATCTGTTCAATCATCCTGCAAACCTCATTTGTCTGTTCAACTGTCCTACGAGCCATTTGTGGTCTCCTCCAAAACATAGAATCCTCGCGGTTGTGTGGTTCCTTCGCGGTTGCCGAACATGCTGAAAGTGAGGTCAGTAAAGGCAGTGTCATTTGCGACGATCGCCACACTGTAGGCGCGCGGAAACGCTGCGCGCATTACGGCGTCGTCATCGGCGGAGAAGAAGTCCCTGGCCAAATGGCAGGACTTTTGTGCCTCAAGAGTGCAGGATTTGCCCTTACACCATTCGCGAACCGGGTGGCTATGCCAGTATCCGAGGAAGACCTCTCCCCGGTTACGGAGACGGAGCGCCGCGTCTGCCGCGGCCCATGTCTGCGCAGTGAATGTCAGTTTCACGTTGGTGCCGCTGGTGTGCTCGGCAGGGATCTGGGCTGTGATCTCGGCGAAGATTTCACCGATCTTGGAATCGCGCCAAAGCGTGCCGATGAGGATTCCCCCGGTTTCTGTCCCTTGCTCGGCATGCGTGCGTTCTGCTGCTTCAGCAAGAAGCTGGCGGGAAACGAATACCGGCATGTCGTCCGAGTCGATGACCCCGGTTGGCGTTGCCCTGTGGAGAAAGTTCTGAAGCGCCGCATCCCGCGCAGGGACACTCGGCGATGCGTTTGTGACTGAAAGGCCACCCGATGCGGGCGTGGACTGGGGCGCAGGATGAGCAACAAGCAAGTAGGAGTAGAAATCGCCGGCGCGAAGGCGCTGCTGCTCAACGAAACGCGAGGCCACAGTTGCGGCGAAGTCGCGGAAATGCGTTGTGGGGAAATCGGATGCGACGGGCCTCGAGTTTGGCGCATCGATTTGAATGCGATATCCGCGGCAGTAAGGCTCGCCCAGTGTGTGCTCCCAGAGGGGAATGACTTTAGAGACAGCCTGATTGCCATCGAGGCCGAGCTGGCCCCTTCTCTGGAAATAGAAACGGGTCCACTCATACGCGGGCTCAAAATCATGTTTGGCGAGGACGGTCCCAAGGCTGGTGCCGTCCTCGCTGTACATGGCGACCGCAAAGCGGTAAGGGAATGTCAGGCTCATCGCCGTTTCCTCGGTGGGTGGTTCTGTTAGACAAGCCCGGCGTCAATGTTCGGCTGAAGCGTGAGGCGGTCGCCGCGCTCAAGCGCATCGCCGATACGCTCGGAGGCGTTGAGGTGGCGGCCTTCCCGTTCAAGCCGTGCCTGGTAAGTGAGCGGTGCGCCGCTTGCATCGTTGCGCGGGAGGTTCATTTTTCCCAGCATCTCGTGGACAAGCTCGCCAACCGTATTTGAGGTCGGCGCATTGGACACCGAGAACACTTTCTGTCCCGAGACGTCGCTAATTTCGAGAGGGATTTCGAGAGTTGCTTCTGGTTTACCCATGTTCAGATCTCCTGTTCGTGGAAGTGATGGTTGCAGGTTGGTAGATCGCGGGCAGCGAGGTAGCACCGCGCTGCCGCTTCATCGAGAAGCACATTTGCTTCCCTTGCGCACATGCTGTGCGCAATCGAGAGTGCCGCCAAACTGTGGTCGATTTCTTCCATTGCCGGCACGGGCGGAAGACTGACCATCATGCCACAGGACCATACGCAATCCGTCTCGGAGCCATAGGCACGCGTGAGTCGCAGCGAAGAACTTGCAGTCAAGAGAAAGAGGGCAATTGCTTTCCTGCTGCAATCAGAGACGGTGTTTGCGCGAAGAAACTCCGCAGTCAAGGCAACCTCGCGGCTGTTTGAGTGAAGCCGGACCGAAGGAGACGATTTGGTTTCGAGTTCCGTGGAGAACTCACCGGGGCCGCGTTCGGTGAGGCGCCATGATGACTCACGCATAAGCTCCGCGAGGGCGATCCCGCTGCCGATGTGATGTTCTTCGGCTGAGCCAGGATTGGACGCGGGCAGCTTCAGCAATCGGTATCCGTCATGAAAACCATCGAGTGCCCAGCGGAATCGATCGAGGAGCTGTCGCTCGTCTCGAACGAGGATGTCGGAGGACAGTCGGAGCGCGTTGGTTGCACTGTCCAGCGCGAACTTCACGCCACCGGCAAGACTGCGGTTGTACAAGATCGCCTGCTCGATGGTGCAGGCGGTCCTTCTGGTCACCGCGGGGAGACAGTCGAGATGAAGAAAATCCTCGTCGAGTGTTGCTGCGATGGGGAGCCTGGCGCCGTTCTGCACGAAACAACTCCACCGCCACGGACGCTCCAGTTTCATTTCATCAGTGCACTTGTTGAGCACGCGGAATGCAGTTTCTGACGCTTCATTAGCGAATCTCATAAGGGCTCCACCTCGAGGTCGAGCGGACGGCGTTTCAAAGGGCGACGGTCGATCGGGAAGCGATCGTGGTTCTCGCGCGCCCATGCGCAGGCCGTCTTATTCATGCAATCGTCTTCGCGGGGGTTGTATTTTTGGAATGTCAGGATGTCGAAGCACTGGTACAGGATGTCGACGAGAGTCGTTCCAGGAGTGAGGCGGCCGATGCAGATGAGCGGGTGCTCGCGGCTGACATTGGGGTGCCACACGTTTGGCGTAAACATGCGCAGCATTTCGAAGGCATCGGCCCTGCGGAGATAGTCGGGCGGAAACCAGATGCCCACGTGGAATTCGCTTGCCTCCTTGATTTCGCCGGATCCCTCACGAATCAAGCCGGTGCAACGGAACTCGGCTACCACGTGCGGCGGCGCCATGGGCGGAATGTGGAGACGGATCAAGTCGCTTGAATGCTCAAGCTCCAATGCATCCTGGAGCTGGCGCTCCATAAAGCGGCGATAGACGGGATCGGATTTGTCGAGCAGGTCTGTGTTCATGCTGCCTCCACGATGCGGCGATGCCGGGCGCCGGCGCACACGATGTCGCCGGGTTGCAAGCCGATCTGCGCCAGGGTGAGTTTCGAAGAGCCGTTGGCGGTGGTTGAGTCCAGGCGCTCAATTGCGCCAAAGCCCGCGGTCACCATGCGGCGGTTGCACTGTGGGCAGCGGGCAAGAGGCCGGTTCAGGCGAAGTCCTTCCAGGCGATGGCTGCAGCCGGGGCAGAGGAGCTCGGTGACGAAACGATGGCCCTCGACGCGAAGAGAACCGAGTTCGTCCAACGCCTGGCTGAGCGTTGTTGCTTCGGGCCGGCAGTTCCATGGCGTGATCATCCAACCGCGATGGTCGAAGCGGCACCACGGGTTGCGGCGGAGAGCGGTCACTTGAAGGATGTGGTGTTCAGCGTCGAGGACAAGCTGGCGGCCGGCGAGGGGCGAAGTTGACTCGTCGCGGAGGAACTTTGCGACCTCGATTGCCATCAGCGAGCCTGCGAGCGACCCAAGCGCAGACGAAGCCATGGTGGGGAAGGTCGCGACGCCTGCGCCGCACAGGTATTCCTGCTCAAGGGTGGCGTACTCGTCGTGGCCCCAACCGCACTCAAGGCAGGGCGAGTCCTGCGAGGGGACGCAGGCGTTCACGCGAACGAGATTCTGGCTGCCCAGGACGCCGCAGTCGATCCAGGGAATGTTGAGCCTCCATGCGATCTCGTTCAGATGCTGCCGAGCTGCTTTGCTGTCGAGGCAACTGAGCATCAGGTCGCTGTCAAGCAGGCCGCGCGGCACATCCTCGACCCGTTGCCGCAAGGCGATCACTTCGAGTGCGGGATTGATTTGGCGCAGCTTGTGGGCCTGGGCTTCGACCTTGGCACGGCCAATGTCGTCGGTTTGGATGTTCTGGACGACGAGGTTGGCAGGCTCATAGGTATCCGGGTCGACGAGCGTGAGCTTCTCAATACTGGCCATGCGGGCCAAATGCGGCAACAGGTGCGAACCGGTGTTTCCGCCGGCTCCGGCAACAACGATGTGAAGTGTCTTCGCGGGCATCACAACTCCTCCGGAGTCCACGAGAAACCCGCGTCCAGGGCCGTTGCCTGTCCGCAGAACGTGCACTTCTCTGAGTAGGTCCAGCAGGGGAGTTCGGCCGACTCGTTGTACGAGATACCGCAACCCGGGCAACACACCGCGGGGGAGCCCACCTCGATCGACTGGCGGCACCGGCCGCAGAAGACCGGGCGGTCTGATCCGGGGAAGGGTTCAACTGCGGCGAGAGCTTCGGTGGAGAAGAAGAGCTTCTCTGCGCCGCCGCGAATTTCATCGCGATCGTCGAGGACGCAGAGGCCGGCGGGAGGCGTGCGGCCGTTTACGCGGAGGCCGGAGGTTGGAGAGGCGATGATAGCCCAGGATTTGGCCTCCGCCGCATCGACGCGGATCAACCGGGCCGAGTGCGGGTAGGCCGCACCATCGGCGGCCGCGGCGGCCCGGGAGGCCAAGAGGCCAGCGACGTCGATCCCGGCGCTGCCCAGCCGCTGCGCCCCCCAAACCCCCTCGTGCCGAACCCAAAGATGCGCCATATGCAATCGCGACCTCGAAATAAATGGTGCACGAGGCTGCTGTGCAAATTGGCGGTCACTCTTTGCGTTGTCTTACGGATGGGGTGAACTGGCTTGAAATGGGGGTTTGGGCGGAGGGATCGTCAACACCGAACACCGACGATCACTTGTTTGGGCTTCCGAGGAAAGGCATCGCGCTGCGGAGAGTTGCTGGCGGCCTTCAGGAGTTCGGAAGTCGAACTGACGAATCCCCGGAATTTGCGTACAGCGGTCGGCATTGAAAGGCACCCAGAACGCGAAGGCCATTGGTGCAAGGATCGTAATGTTCAATGGCCCCTGAGTCAAGTGGACTGGCCCTGTGTGCCAAGTGAGGGTTTCACCCGCGAGATAATCTTGCACAGACGTTCTCCAGCCTGACAATCATGGCTTCACTGAGTGATCCCCGGTCAGGTAGCGCAGCAGTTCTTCAAGTGCGCCTGGGATATCAGACTCGTTTGAACAGGTCGTGACCACATACTTTCGCAACGGAAGAGGCAAGTCGACTGGGTCGATCCCCAGGACGAATGAAAGCAGTTGTCCATTGGGCTTTCGGCCATTGCGCATGTCCCCATGGAAGGTCTGGTACTCGTAGCTTGGCCATCGCGCAGTAAGGTTCTCGATTCTGCTCCCAACCGCGACGATGCACTGCGCCGACTCCAAGGCCTTGTCGATTGCAGGCTCGAAGTCGCAGTTTGTTTGTGTTTTCGGATAGAAGAAAACCTTCTTGCCACATCGATTGGAGATGAAGTCCGCGACCTGTCGCGCCAGTGTCATGTCTTGATGACCGAAGCTGACGAAGACGTCGAATGGCCCGGATGCCGGTTGCTGCTTTGGAATACTGCGGGCAAACCGCTGGATCAAGCGGCGAGTCACGGGACACAGGTCAAACTTTGCAGAAGATTTGTCCCACTCGTCGATTCTCCACTTTGGCCTGACCGCTGCCAATTCCAGGTCTCGGCGGAAACTGTCGCGCATGCGGCGTTTAAAGGCCTGGCCATCAAGTTCCTCTCCCCCATAGAAACATCGGTCGGGGATGAATTCGACCTGGTCGCCACCTGGATTGAACTTGTCGGTCCGGAAAAGACCCACCACCCGATTCAACAGCTTTCCGTTCTTGAACTCGCCATCGAAAACAATGGCATCCTCGCTTGCGTTGATTTTGATAACACGGTCAAGCTCGATTCCAAAGTCTCTCGCATTGATGTTCAGATAGCAACCTGCAACGCTGTAGCGCTCCATGCGGTTGAATGCGTCTTTGGCGTAGATCGTCGCTGCGTCCGGGCCGTTGAACCATTTCATCGGAGTTTCTACTTGCTTTACGTCGAAGCGCCGGTCCCAGAGACCCTTTGCCTTTAGATCCTGCACAATCAGCCTGACGGCACTGAACTCTGGCCGGTCAACCGAGCCCGGATCGCCGCGTTCCAATGCGAACCATTCGCCAGCCTTGGGATCCAGGATGATGAACTCCTCGCAAACCTCGCGTTCGAGCGCACTGAGGGGGTTCAGGAGCTCAGCTGACGAATCGCACGCACCGTTGGCAATGTTCCATCCGATTGGCTCGATTTCGCGGTAGAAGAGGCAGAAGTACTCCTCGCCTCCCAGCCTGACGATAGGGAGTGCCCCTGCGCTGGCCCAGCGGAAGACGAATTCCGGATCGTCGAAGATAAACTCCTCCCTGCCCTCATTCACCAGCACATCGTCCAGCGCCTTCTGGTAGGTTTCAATCTTCTCCAGGGACTTAAACAGGTGTTTGCGCAACTCATCCCTGCCAGCCAGGTTCCAGCAAGCAGGAGTCTCCGCATCGAAAGACACTTCAAGATGTGCGCCCTTTCCTTGCCGGCGCAGATCAAACCGGGAAAGGAGCACCTCAAGGAAGTGATTTTCGGCAAGGCGCAAAGGACGGATTGAGGCGGATTCTGGGATTGGCATGGCGCAATCATTCTAACGCCGAGGGTGCATTGTCTCCCGATGACATTGAGCCAGGGGGTGGGAATCTTCTCCGGACAAGCTCAAATAGTGGGCCGTTTCTTTGTGACGCAGCAGGAGGTCAGCATGTCGAGACTGAGGACGAGGCGCAGTCGGGGGCAATGCGATGGATTCGCGAGTCTCGCAGGGAAGGAGAATGCCCAAGAATGGCCTGAAATCGGAGGAAGCTAGGCGTTCCTGTGTAATCCCTTGTGCGTGATTCCCTCAATCGCCGTCATCTTTAGCTTGATCTGTTCGATGGCAAAGTCGCGAGACGTGACGACTGGAATGCCGTTCAAGTGCTTTTCAAAGCGAAGATCAAAGTCTTCGATCATGTTCGCAATGGTGTGTGCATGTCGGGTGAAAATCGTATGTCTGTATCCCTGGCCCATTCTACTGGAGATGGAGTGGGCAGCGAACCAGTCTCCGACGATCGTGATGCTCTCGTTTAGGGGGAGGTCAGCGATTGCAACCTGGCAATCGCGAATTGCCTTGTCCTGAAGAAACTGAAGCAGGCATTGGAGTCGGATCAACCTTGCATCTGGCCCATAGAAGCGGAAATTCAGATCAGGATCGATGATGAGGCGGCATCCCTTCTGCTTCGCATGAGCAGTCAGCGCCAACCGCTCCTCGCGTAAGGCAGCAGCGTGATTGTCCGACTGGTGCTTCTTTCCGTAGCGTTTCTTCCAGACAAGATCCTCAAGGGGAGCAGTAGGGATGTGAAAAGAGCTCAATCCACCTGACTGCCTCACAATGCCTGAGCCACCCATACCCGCAACCGCATGCGCGTAGTGAGCCAGGAGCCTTGCACGGTCTTCGGTCATTACGCCGCACTCGTAGACTGGGCCGCCAGGTGGCGAATCCTCAAGACATTTATTCAATGCCTCCCATGTGAGCCGCTTTGACAACTTGGATTTGTCCTTGCGCTTCAAATGGATGGCCTGGATGCCATGAAGAAACTCGCCGGGCTCGCAGTCGATCGTGACTGGCACGATAGCCACACGCATTCCCACTGCATAACCGATTTCCTGCTGGACCCACGAGCTTCTCATGGCAGACTTTGTTAACAGCGGCATGAAGATGTGACTATGAGAAATAAAGTTGATGATTTGCTGCGGAAACCCAGCACCAGCATGCAAACCCTTCTGGTCGTAGGTGGCAGCCATCCCATTCTTCTTAAGTTCTGCTGCGATGGCGCGGGCAAGTGCTTTGTCTGCGTGGGAATAGCAAATGAAAACACGGCGCCTATCGGGTGCGGGCTCTGAGGCTGGAGGCTGGGCTTTGGCGGCCTTGGGCATGGTGCACTATCTCCGTTCAACACTGATCGAATGAGACGGTATCTTGGTCTTCTTTTTCATCAATCGGGGGCGGAAACAGTGTAACCCTGTCGCGTCAGGAGTAGCCAGAGAAAGCAATGGGTTTTGTGCCTCTACCGGGGAGTCCGAAGCGGGAGGGATAGATTGAGATTGGCATAAGGGCACCCCCGGGGGTTAATCATGTAGCCGCCTCGAAGTAAGCCAAGTGCCAAAGCTGTGTCACGTAGGCGGCGGCTCGAACTCTGGGGCTTTTGCTCGAAGCCTGCGACTAACTCGGCTCTACGGGCTTGCGGTAGAGAATCTGCCAGTCGACTACCTCTTCGACGATGAGTTCGGCAGCTTCGTTGGCGATTCGGCGCAGATCTGCGAAGGATGGAGTGTCGCCAAGCTCGAGGAAGCTCTTCTTGATCTTTTCCAGGCTCTCGCGCATATCTTCGGACCGGTTTGCCAAGCGGCGGAACTCGCCCTGGGTTGCGATCGCATGAAATGCGGCTGCCACAGCGGGGAAGCCGGCTGCGCCGAGCGTGAACCATTTTGAGATTTCATGATTGGAGACGAAGAAGTGCAGGACGCAACTGGCCGCGGCAATGGCTACGCAGATCTGGACAAGCCGATCCGAGCGCTTCTCGATGGACTCCATACGCTGCGCGTTTCGGCGGTGATAGGAGATCTGGCCGAGGATCCATCCTTCCAGCAGATCTGCCCGCGCTTGACGGAGAGATGCGGGATTAACCTTGCCCGCCGGCATGGGCGCGGATCGAATGCTGGCTCGCAGCAGCCATTCCATCCAACTGCCATCGACTTTGCCGTGCTGGTGATGGGCGGGAATTCGCGGCGGCGGTGCCGTAAGCGCCAGCGGGTAGACAGCGCAGAGCACACGAAACTGCTCGGCGATATAGCGGCAATCGACGCTGCGGTAGTGCCACTCTTTGCGGTTCACGGCAATGGTGAGCACGTAGACGAGCGACACCGCCGCCAATTCAATGGACAACCACACTTCAGATTCGCGCGGCAACACAAAGCCCAGCAGCGCCAGAAAGACAGCGCAGACCGCAAGCGCTGAACTGGTCACATAGGAACCACGATACAGTCCGGCCATCCGGTTGGCGATGGCGTCAAAGTGCAGGTACATCGGAACGAAAGGTCCACTGAGAGGACGCCCACCGTAGCCGGGGCTGAGTTTGATCCCGACGGTCATCGCGCGCAGGAACAGCCCCCAGGCGCGGCTCAGCATCGAGGGCCGCTCCGGGATAGCGGTGCGATAAGAGCCGGTTACATCCGGGTCCTTCGATCGAGGGGGCCTCAGGATCGGGTCCAGCCGGTCCAGCAGCGCCTCGTCGCTGAGCGGCGTCTCTTTCTTGCGCGTTTTCAGCAGCGCAGCGCCGGTCTGAGAGTGAATCCAGAGGATCGGGATACTCTTGCGCCGGGCAATCTCGACGATATGTCCGGTGCCGCCCGGGCCTCTTGCAGGCTCGCCATCCCACACCGTCACGAGAATGTCGCACTGATCGAGCATCGCCCTGCCGGCGCTCTCATAGGCGGCAGATCGAGTCTCTGGCGCCGTGGGGCCGTTCAGTTCAAAAACGCGTTCCCCGGCCCGTGCAAGCAATTCGCGGAACTTGTTGACGCTTTCGCTGGTGGCAAAGTCCCGTTCGTACTCGACCTGCGCGAACGGGAGCAGGCAACCGAGCTCGAAGCCAAGCGCGAGGGCTTCGTCGGCGAAGAGCCGGTCAGCACCCTCGGCGAGGGCTGAAACCGCACGGAAGAGCACGGAATCGGGTGCAAAGGCGAGTAGCGACTCCTCCCGAATCTTGAGTGTCGCGCTCTGCACCATGGCGAGAGCGCTTCGGATGCCTGCGCGGCACTCCTCCGCGGCAGCGAGCTGCCGATGCCCAGTGACTCCTATCCGCAAGGCCAAGCGAGGCCGTTCGAGCGCCATGCCGCCAGTCTATCCCACCTGCGAGGTTGGTCTGGGATATGTCACGGTCGCATCATATTTGACCGAAGTCCGGGCTTCCAGATCGTTGGAGCGGGTTTCGTTCAGCGGATACGCGGCGCCAAAGAACGGAACGATTTGGATTTTACCGGGGTCGCATACTACGCGGTTCGATTGGCAGGGTGCAGCCTGGTCTCGTGGTCAATCGGCGCATAGATTTCGAAGTTGGCAGCGGCAAGGTAGCGAGGGATTCCACTGATCGCGTCGAGGTCTTTCTTCTTGATCGGATCGGTCAACTGGTTCCAGGGGAACAGGCAATTGTGCACCAGCAGGCGATTGCTGCGGCTGCTCTCCTCCATGTCGGCGGCCGGGATCCAGCCTGCGCGGCGCTTCTCCGCGATCCAGCGATCGTGCTCCACTTCGGCGAGCCTCTCCCATTGAGCCTTGAGCGCCGGATTCAATTCGAGAGCCTTCCTGGCCCCCGCATCGGTATTGGTCGCGACCTGCCCGTCTTTCTTGATTCGCTTGCGGAACCAGAGCCCTGCTGAGCGCAGCTTGACGGCGATGTGATCGGCCTGTTGGCGGTTCGAGTCCTTTAAATCCTCAGGGAGGCTTTCCCAGGGCCGGCGGGCACGATCTTCATTTGTCGGGTCTACCCCTCCGTTTTTCTCCAGGTAATCCTTGTGGATCTCCATTGCGATTTCATCCCGTTCCTCGTCCGAATACGGGTAACCGGTGGTGAGCAATTGCATCATTTGGGTGGCGTCGGCATGGAGAGCCGCGTGTTGACTCGCCGGCAGCAGCGAGGGCGTGAACTTCCTCGCATCCACCAGGTGGCTCATATCGAGCAGCGCTTCAAATGAACGATTGCCATGAACGAACCTGGGCAGGTAGAGCAGCGCGCGCAGCACGGGCTCACTCACGTCGAGCACCTTGTTGGCATCCTCCAGGCTGGCAGCCTTCTCGTGGAGTTGGTAAGCCAAAATATTGGCGCGGCGCAGCAAGATAGAGGCCTCGCAGGGGTAGGCCTCGGTGGGGCCGAATGGTTCGAACTCAGGCTCCAGATCGAGACCGGGAATGTCGAGTGTTCCGCGGAGGCGAGAGAGGAAGTCGGGGCCCTTGGCGTCTTTGAACTTGTTGTACTTCTCCTCGTTTTCTTCAGTTCCGCGCAGGAACAGGGGAGCGGCAAAGTCCGCGTAGTTATCGCGGGTTCCGCCAGCGAAGACAAAAATGCTCTTGCCGATGGGATGCGGCGAACCGCGATCGAGGAATTCGCCATCCTGCATCGGGCTGAGGAAGTAGCGGAGCCAGCCCAGCGCCTGGCCGTTGAACGCAGTGTCAAACTCATCGAAAAAGACAAGCGGAAACTTGCCGCGCAAAACGGCATCGCGCACGAGGTGGAAGGCAGCGGCCAACTCCTCCGGTTCTTTGTATTGAGAGAGGTTGAACGTGAGCTCTTCAATCTCACCAGCGCCGCTATTGGCCAGGGCCCTGGCAACCTTCTTTACCCCGAATGATTTGCCTGCTCCGGGCGGCCCGAAAACGGCGAGGCTGAGCGGACGGCTGGCCGAGCGCATCGACATGTAATCGGACACCAGACTATATAGCGCGCGATAGCTTTCAATCTCGTGGCGGTCGTATGCGCGCAAGGCTTCGGCAAAGACCGCGATCGGCACCTGCCGCAGGGACTGAGCCGCATCGCGGACTCTGTCCGGGCTGTTTTCCTTCCCGGTGGCGAGCGCCACAATGTCCCTGCTTCTGGCAAGCAACAGTGCGGCGGCGCGCATCTGGCCCGCTTTTCCGGCAAAGATCGTGTCGATCAAACGCCAGTACGCGCGATCAGGCACGGCAGCTTCAGGGATGAGAGGAATCGGCTGGCAGGCAAAATAATGATCCTTCGCCCCTTCGGGATCGAAGAGCTCGTTGCCCGGATAGCACAGGTCGATGTTGTCGGCGCCTTTGTCCTTGCCGTATCCCAACTTCAACAGTAGCCGCGAAGCAGAGAGGCCGCAGCGAATGCCCGCTTCGATCGCAGGAAGGGGATGGATCGCCTTGCCGTTATCGCCGGCGCACATCAAGGGGTCTGCATTTGCTGCCAAGTGCTTGGTAAGTCCGGCAACAAAGGCAGAGCCGTAGGCCACCATCCTGCCTGCGAAACTGGCCTCCCAGCTGCCTTCAATCCCATCCGGGTCGTAGATCAGCCAGGCCTGATACGAGCTTGTCTCCGGATCATTGGCCTTGGTTTCATCGTAATGCCAGTAAACCGCGCCATCCAGCCCCAAGCGCACGATCAGGTGTGGCGAGGTTCTGAGTTCCTCCCATTGTGGAAGGTTCATCAGATTCCAAACCAGATCCAGCGCCGTACGCTCCCAGGAGAGTCCGCGGCTGATGCTCACGTCATCGGAACGAAGATCGTCAATTGGAACCACGACCACCCGACGGCGAGGGAAGTTTCTGGCGAGAGTTTCCCAGAGCAGTGGTTTACATGTAGCCTCGAGACCCATTGTTTCCGGCTTGTCTGGCGCCGGCAAAGGCCGGTGCAGCTTGTGAACCACAATGGGCGCTGCGCCGGCCGGCGCTTGTGCGATTGCGGCAGGCCACTGGTCCTTGCTGGTGCGAAAGAAGTTGCCCGTGTCGTCCAAAACCAGCAGGCTCGCCGCGGATGATTGAGGCGGCGCAACTTTCAACGTGGGCAGGCCTTCCTGCGGTCCGGTGAACCCCTCGGTCAGGTCCACGCGCAGGGTCTTGTCCTTCTTGTCGGCCTTAGGACTGGTCTTGAAGCCCACGGCCCGGATGACCGAGTGGACGATGTCGTTCCGCGTGAGGCGCATCAAAAGGGCGGGATCGAGCGGCCCAAAATTGCCCCCACAACTCAGTTCATTGGGAGTTAGCAATGTCTGGCCTTCCACCTCGGCTTTGCCGCAGGCGGCGGCTACAAAATCCGCCAGCAGCAGCGCACCGCCGCGCAGATAATGCGTGCGCGTCTCCCCGGTCAGCCGCCAGTTTTCGGTGTGAGGATTCGTCTCGATTGCAGGACGGGGATGACGAACACCAATGACATCGATGCAAACATCTCCGGCTACCTGGATGCGCACTGCAGACATTGCACTCACCTCGGTCATTCCCCAGATCGGCTGCGCGCCGGTCCTGGTTGCTACTGGAAATCGAATCCAGTCTCCACCAATCGAATCGGTTTGGCAAGACTGACTTAATACGATTCGCACGTAGTCAGCTTCGAGCGCCGAACCTGCCAAGGAAGGAGGTTTGCCGTCTGCCACCGCTCCTAAATCGGTTTGATAGGAACTCGTCTGCCATAAGCTACGGCTTTTTGCGAGTGAATTACGACGCCATAACTCTGCGAGGAGGAACGTCAGGAGCGAATTGCAGAGCCATCCTTGAGCCACGGGAAAAGGGCAATGACTAAAGAGTCTGCGCACTCCCAAGCCCGATCTGCCCGAGGGCATTGAATCTCAATCGACGGAGAACGGAGTTGAATTCAAGATTCCGGCCGGTCATTCGGGTTTTTGTCACTTCGAAATTCAGCGATCTGAGAGAAGATCTTGCTCTCCGGCGCGACGTGTTCCGACTGCCGCGGGGTTGCGGATGGATCCATGGCTTTTGGCAAGGATGCGGCGAGGAACCTGGAAAGCATCTCTCGATGAAATCCTGACGCCATATCGGAAGGTGCAGGGAGAGACAGCCAAACAGCAAAGAGCTATGGGGCCGGCGAAGCAGCTTTGACGGCAGCCGCTAGTTAGTCATTTTCAGTTGCTGCTTGAGCGAATGAATAATATCGAGCGACTGATCGGTTGTGCCGGTATCGCTTGTACAGGTGAGATAAAGACCCTTTGCAGTTGCAATGTGGAAGGCGCCTATTTGCTTTCCAACGGCAACATTCATGCGGAGGTCGACGATCTCAGAGGCCGGGATAACCAGCGAAGCCTCGCCGCAGCCAGGAGTGACGGTAAGCGATCCTCCCTCGTCGACAGCGAGCAAGGCACGGCAGGGATTGTTGAAGTATGCGGAATCCCCAGCATGAGACCGGTCGTAGAAGACCTTCATGGGCGGGGCCTGATCGCCGCGCGCACCGCGCCTGCCGTAATTTGCCGGAGGGGCATACGGATTGGCTGGAGCCCTCATGCCTCCCGCGTAGGGCGACTGCTGAGTTGGTGCACCGGGAGATGCCGGATAACCCTGCTGGGAAGGGTACGGCTGTTGCTGAGGGGATGGCTGCTGTTGGGGGTAAGACTGCTGCTGGGGGTAGGCGGCCTGGGTCTGTTGTTGCGGATAAGGCTGTTGTTGTGGATAGGGCTGTTGCTGTGGATAGGGCTGCTGAGCAGGAAAGGCAGTCTGGGCCTGCTGTTGAGGATAGGCCTGCGGCTGACTCTGTGGCGCCGCAGGGTATACGGCCTGATTAACCGGATTATAAGGAGCCTGCGGCTGCTGCATGGGTTGCTGCATCTGCACCACCTGCTGCGCCGGGGCGGTGCCCGGGGGGGTGGGATACATGCCTTGCGCCTGCTGCATGGGCTGCGACTGCATGCCTTGCTGTGCCAGCATCCCCTGTTGTGCCTGCGCGTAGATGGGCTGGTTGTTTGCGTCATAGCCAACGACGACGAGCCCTGGCGAGGCAGCAAATCCGCCGGGCGCGCCCGGTTGCAGTTGCGCAGGCGGTGCTCCTGGCATGCCAACCGGCGCTTGAGGAAATGCGTTCATTTGCTGTTGTGGCTGGACGACAGCCTGAGGAGCGTTTGGCACTTGTTGTTGCCGAGCCTGCTGGATCTGGGTAGCAACTTGCAGTCCCAGCGAAATGAAGCCCAGGATCTTGTCGGCCTTCTGGCCGCGGTTCTCACCGCCTGCTGCTTGACTGCCGTTCAACTCGGCAGGATGAGGATCGATTGCCAGAGCTATGGCGCGATACTGCAGCGATTTGGCGTCATCGCCGAGGCCGGTGGAAGCCTCTGCCATGGCGAGGTAGATTGGGGCACGGACCGATGGGTCGTTTGGATAGAGTTCAAGCAGCTTGCTAAGTTCGCGCTGGACGCGGGACAGATTACCTTCTGCGCGCGCCTGCTCGATTGAATCGCGGATCTGCTTCTCCAGCGCAGGGTCGGCTGGAACGGCAAGCTTGTGTTGACCCATCGCGGGCTCGAGTGAGCCGGATATCAACGCCACAAGGAGCACAGCAACTGAGATTCGCATAATTCACCTCTCTGCCTTTAAATCGCTCCGTTCACCACGAAAGGAGCCCAGTAGAACGGATGGGGATACTGTTTGCGTACCTTGAGTTCTGCTGCGCGCATGGCGTCAGCGGGCGACATCCCGGACCGCATGCCGCGGTAGAACTCCTGCATCAGAGTCGCGGTCGACTCGTCGCTTACCTTCCACATGCTTGAGACAACAACTCTTGCGCCGGCAGTGAGGAAGGTTCTTGTTAAGCCGGTGATTTCGTCACCGGCCGACATTCTTCCCAGGCCCGTTTCGCACGCGCTCATCACCACCAGGCGGCTGCGAATCCTGCGGTCAAGGAGCTCGAGGAGGGACAGCCGCGATGATTGGCCTTGGGCGGGGCTGGTCAGCAATGAGCTGAACAGGGGCGCATCCTGATCCAGAATGCCGTGGGTTGCAAAGTGAACCTCGTCGAACTGGTCCAGCGCGTGCAGCGCAGCATCGTGCGTGAACTGCGACTGCTCGATGATCTTTGCTCCCGGCTCAAGCTGCGCAATGGATTCAACTTCATGCTTTGTGCCCGGCAGCGGCGGCATTCCCTCCGACGAGACGTCGCCGATGGCAGCAAGCAACAGAGTTCCGTGTTTCCGGTCATTCCGTCCCAGCGAGGCCAGCGCGCTGGCGGCTGGACTATAGCTGATGGCGAAACGATCGGCGAGGTACTCTCCTGCTGGCATGCGCAGCGTCTGAAACGGAACCTCATGCAGTTCGGCTGCTGGAACAATAACCAGTCGATCCACCTTGGCGGGGATGGATCCGGCTATGGGCGCGATCACGAGTTGTGACAGTTCGGTTGTGGCCTGGTCCAACTCCGTGGTCGAGTCCGGAGATTGCAATGCTCGCCGCAGGCGCTGCACATCGCGGCGCAGCGCTGTTGCGTCCGCGGGCCATGTTTTTAGTTGCACGCCATCCCGCGTCACCACAAAGGCAGCCAGCTTTCCGGGGAGCAGGCCGAATTCAAGCAATGCAGCTTTGGCAGGCAGCAGGCGGCGAATGCGTTCGAGTTCAACTGGGCGCGCATCCTCAACGGGCGTTGAAGAAGGACTCGCGATTATTGCCCGGTCTCTGGCGACGGAGTAGCGGGACTCGAGCGTACGCAACTGGGCCTCAAGAGCTGCGGGGCTGCGGCCGGAGCCGCGGAGAGCCAGCAAGGCACTCCCAGTGAGATCCGCGCGCAGGTTCACCAGCTGGTCGCGAATATTGCGCACCTCTGTCCATTCAGGGCTGGAGGCCGGCTGTTGCGAGCCTTGATGGCCGGCCAACATCTCAACAAACGAGCGCGCCTTCTGTTGTTCCAGCACCTTCCACGCTTCGGCTGTTGACTGACTTTCGGCAAGGAGGCCGGCCAATCTCGAAAAGAGGTCCTGCTCCAGTTTCGAATCGGCGAATGCCTGCCGCTGGCTCTCATCCGCAATCCGCGAGCGCACGGCACTGAGTTCTTCGACAGCATGGCGGTATGAGCTAATTGCATCAGCGTTTCGGCCTGTGGCCTCTGCAATCATTCCCTGCGTGTATGCGAGCTGCCATGTGTTTTCGGCGTCTTCATCGCCACCGACCAATGGCGCAGCTGCTTCCACTTGCGACTTGGCTTTGGCAATAGCGTCGGGAATCTTGCCCGCTGCATCGCTGACCAGGAAGCGCGCATATTCAAGGCGCACCGTGATCTCGTTGCGAGCGACTCCCTGCGCATGAAACTGCTTGACCGCCTGATCGTACAATTCCGCGGCCTTACCGAATTCCTCGCGCTCATTGCGCTCCAGACGCGCCCAGGTAAGCAGCGTCGAGGACGAGTTGGGGTGAAGTTTCAGTTCATCCTGCAGGAGATCGCGCGCGGAGTCAGGATCCTGATCTATTTCAGCGGCGCGGGCAAGCCCGATTCGCGCCTCAGAGGCAAGTGGGTCAAGATGCTGCCTGTCGCTTGCAGCAGTGACCGCGTCAACCAGCTTGAGCGAGTAGCGGAAGATGGCCGCAGCGCGTTCATCCTCGAGATCGTTGTAGGCGTCGCCCAGACTGTTCAGAGTCGTAACCATTGAATAGGCTGCGGGATAATTTGCCGGCATGCCATTTGCGGGAAGCTGTGCGGTCTCCAGCGCGCGCGCTTCTTCAAGCACGGCTACGCGTTGCTGTCTCGCGTGGAGCGCGCCGTAGGTGACTGCCATGGCACGGAGAGCTTCGATCTGTGCGGGGACGTTGCCGCTGGCCCTGGCAGCATCAAGATCGCTGGATTGATCACGCAGTACACCGTCCAGGTCGCCAGCGATGCGGCGACGCGCCAGTACAGCCTGGCGAGCGAAGGCAGGAATGTTGACGGGTAGACCGTGAATCTTTGCGGCGATGCGGTTTCCGATTTCGATCGCCTGAGGATACGAGGCATGGTTGAGCGACTCGAGAACGCAGACCATCGACTCATAGACCGCATCCATGGTGAAGGCTGCTTTCTCCGCGTCGTCGGTAACGAGCGGCTGCGCCTCTGCGATGCGATCTACCGCGTCGTCAATATTGCCGCGCGCGAGGGAGAGATCAGCGCCGGCAAGGAGGGCACGGGCCCTGGCGAGACCGCCGGCCGGCTCTTCGGCCTTTTGAAATGAGGACACCTCCTGCTGTGCATCGTTGGGGTGGCCGACTGCGATCTGTGCCTGTACAAGGTCGCGCCAGCGGAGAGATCCTGAAGCGGTGGTTGGTTCCGGGTCGGACTGGTGAGCGGCGGCAAGCTCAGGAAGGGCCTCGTCGGAACGGCCAAGCTCGGCCAGATCGTGACCGACAGCGGAGTGGTCCAGGTAGAGGGTTGCGGTAACGCCGGACTGCTGTTGAAGCGCAAGCGCCCGGCGCGCGGCATCGAGCGCGCGGGCGTAGTCGCGATCGAGGTTCATGTAGAAGTTGTTCTGGAGGAATTGATAAAGAGCGGCTTTGAAGGTTTGGCGTTGCCAGAGGTTGAGCTCGGTGAGGCCGTCCACAGCGCGGTGCATGTTCTTCCAGTCGTCGGCGGTTGCGGATGGCTGCTGCCCCTGGTCGAGGACGGGCTGAAGCAGGGCCACGGCTCGGTCATAGCCTATCGATGTGAAGAGCGGCTCGTCGGCTCTTTGGTCAAGGTGAAGTTGCGCCGTGAAAGCCCGTCCTGCATCGAGCCCGGACTGGGGCGCGGGCTGCGGGAGCGTTTGCGCGGACAGGCAGACTGCACTCGCGATGGCAAGCGCCGCAACGCCGGTGCACAGTCTGCTGTCCATGAGCTGCTCCTGTCTTGGTTAGGTGTTATTGGATGATCGTCTGGAATGGTGCGGAGACGGCCTGGTTGGTGCACAGGTCCCAAAGGACGATGTTGAACCTGTACCCGATCGGCCAGGACAAATTGTTCACCATGCTCCTGCCCGCTGCCAGAGCTTCGGCGCTGCCGTCCGCCATGTTGCCACCGGCCTGCAGATATACCTGAAAGCCGCGGTTACAGGGAGCACCGGTGTTTTTCACTGTCCAGGTAACTGGAACTTGCGCCGTCCCATGGATCCATCGTGCGGGGCCGGTGATTGTGACGACAGGGTTGCTGGCTGCGGAGCTGCTGCCCAGCGATTGTACTTTGAAGGAGGTGCTACTCAAACTGGCGTTGCTGATCTGATTGGAGTTGACGGCATTTGTCACCGCGGAGCCGTTGACCCCTATGACGTTTGTGGTAACAGCGTTCGTGATGGCGGAGCTGTTGTTGCCAACGAAGTTTCCGTTGGTAAATACATTTTGCAAGCTGCCTCCATCCTGGTTGATGAGGGATGTGATGGCGGGCAGGAAGCTGCCTCCATCGTTGCTGATGACGGACATATTGTTCGAGATAAGCCCCACGGTCCTTGCGGCTGTCTGTGGCGTCTGGACCTGCAGGTTTGAGCCGTTTGTATTAACAACATTGCCGCCACCGGCAGCGACGATGTTTCCCCCGCCTGCCGCAACGATGTTCCCTCCACCGGCAGCGACGATGTTGCCACCGCCCGCAGCGACGATGTTTCCACCTCCATTGAGGATGATGTTTCCGCCGCCTGCCGCAACGATATATCCGCCCGGCTGAATCTGCCAGGTTCCCGCCGACGGACCGACAATGCGCACGGGGATTCCCTGGTTGCTGACCAGCAGGCCGAAAGGATTATTTATCTTTGTCTGCAGCATCCTGCCGTTGAAGGCAATGTTGTAGACCGTAGGCGTGCTGATGCCCTGCGAGCTGAGGTAGTACATGTTGCATTGTTCGTTGGGAGACAGCTTCGCGCCTGCCTTGGTGATCAGGCATCCGTTCTGGTCGAGTCCCCCAAGGGTAATCGACTGGAGATACGTGGCCGACCGGAGGTACGTGGCCAAGTCGTCGGCGCCGCTCCAACTGATGCCGTATGAATTCAGTAGAGACGTCTCGGTCGCATTGTTGATGGCAACGCCAAAGACAAGGTTATAAGCGGTCGGAACAAGGTTGGCTCCCAGGAGGCCGTTTCCATGGGCACGGACCCACGCGAGCAGCGCGCTGCGCGCACAAGAGACAGCCTGCGCCTGGATCTGGGCCTGGCTCTGAGGCATGGTGCAGGTGTTGGCGATGGGGCCACCGAGGCCGGTTGCGCCGCCCCACACCTGGTTGTACGCCGGCTGCAATTGCGCCTGGCTCAGGTATTGGACGGCCGGGGGCGCTGGAGCAGCCGGCGCAACATTTGCGCTTGCTCCGCCGCATCCAGCCTGATGCATTTGGTTGTAAAGACTCTGATAGGTCTGCCACTGGGCGTACTTGCCAATCCACTGTGCCTCGGGGGCCTGGCCACCGCAGCCCATTGCGTGCCACGCGTTGTCAACGATATTTGCCTGCCAGCCGGCGCTGGACTGCACCATGGTAAGCAGGTAGGACCAAATCGAGTTGTTATCGCTGCCGAGGCTGCCCTGGCTGATGCGCTGGGTAATGGTGGAATAAGTGGAGGCGTAGGTTGGGTTCGTTGAGCAGGCGAGTCCGAGGATGGCGAAGCAATCGCTGTCGATGGTCTGCTGAACGGCGGGCGTGATGGGATTGGCAGCCGGAGCGGTAGGGGGTGCAGCGGCGTTGCCATTGATGGTGATGGGAAACTTCGACGTAATGATCGAGCCAGAACATGTATCCATCAGCGAGAGGCTGGCGGGTGTGCCGCTTGCCACTCCAATGGGTCCAGGGACGGTGTTCGACCTGGCGCTCAATTGAACCGGATTTCCGATCTGAATATTGGTGTTGTTGAGGGTGAGAACCACGCGAACGCCGGACTGACAGTTGTTGGCTTGCTGAACGGTCCAGATGACAGTTGCAGGTTGGGCATCCGTCAGCTTTGAGGGCCCAGTAATAGTTGCCGAGAACTGCCCTGCCGCGGTCACGGCGGAGAAGCAGATCAACCCGATTGCAAAGATGCAGTTGATAAGTACTTTCATGGAACCTCCTCCAGCGATTACGAGTTTTGCGCGGGAAGCGCGGTACAGCGAGTTAATTGATTTCATCGAGGGTCACTGAGATGCTTGTGCCGACATCCATGGTCGGTGTGCCAAGTTTCATGGTTTCTCCGCAGCGCAGGATAAACTTTCCTGTCTTCGGCCCGGAGAGGTTCAAGCCTCCACCGGGATTTTCGATGACGACGTTGCGGTAGTCGAAGAGCACCCGATCCACTACGATTCGCTCCACGAGCAACTCGTAAAACAGACAGGGAACCTCCTCGTACTCCGACTTGTGAAAGCCCAGCGTCATGGGATTCAATGTCATTCCCTTGGTCACCTTGAGTTGTGCCGAGGTCACGATGGTGTAGCCGTCGCGGTCCCAACCCGACCAGGTGTAAGCCTGAAATGTCACGAGTGCCCGTCTGTCCATAACGAGTTCCTTCGGGTGCTTCCCTTCAATAAGTCGTGGGTGGCGGCTGGAAGGGGTGATAGCCCACGCCAACATTCACGAAGTTGCAGCGATATTCCCCGTAGGTCGTTTTCCAACATGCGCCGGGTGAGTTTGGCATCTCGGTCATGGTGCAGTTCTTTGCCGGCATGAAGGACTGTTCGCCGCATGCGTATTGCTTTGCATAGCCGGTGAGCGTAAAAACCACTTCGCGGTTATCGATGTCTTGCCGGTTGTTGTCCTCTGCGTCGTACACCCCGGCGCTGTTCGTGGAGAACTTTCGTGAACCGATGATGTGGACCCTGACATTGGTGAGGAGGGTCTCGATGGTGCCAAAGGGGCCCTCCATAGTGCATTGCGCAAGGATGGATGCCTCCTGATCGGAGGGTCTGTGCGTAATGGCAGGGCAGGGACGTGGAGCCCTGCCGCCAAAGTGTTGAAAGAGCGCGGTTGGATCGGGTTCGGTGGCTGGCCGGGGATGGACCGAGGCGGTTTGTCCATCGCTTGACCGGCATCCGGCGAGGCTGAAGACCGCCAAGGCGCAAACCAACGCCGACAGCCCAGCGGTGTGAATTCTCAATCGGCCCATCGCTCTCCTCCTCTCCTTTTGCAACCTGCACAAGAATGCGTAAAAAGCTCGGCTGAACCGTCATGGATTTTTCAACTTTGAGTTTTCGGCGACCTGGCAAGGAACTGCCCCGGCGCACACCAACAGCGCCGGGGCGGTTACATGTCCCAGATCTAGTAGGTTGTCGGCCCTTTCTGCCTGGCTACCCAATTTGTAGACCCGATGCTCATGGTGCATTGCCAGTCGCCGAACGTGGTCTTCCAGCAGGCTCCCTGGCCGCCAGGTCCGGCCGGCCATTTCATGCAGTTTTGCCCTTCTGGATACTCCGGAACCGCCCCACATGACCATCGGGTGCCTTGACCACGAATCGGATAGACCATCGCGCTCGGGTCAATATCCTCCCGGTTGTCTGTTCCGGGAATATAGTTGCGCGGGTGCCCTATCTCCACCTGCAAGTCTGTTGCGAGGATAATCGCGGGGGAGGTGCTCCCGGTGGTATCTGCTTCGGCGGAACACTGTACCAGGGCCGTCGCCTGGGCAGTGCTTGGCGGGCTGGTCACCTTTGCGCAGACGCGTGGGTTTCTCACCTGGTAAGTTGCATTGAACGTGGGCGGCCCGGACATATTTTCGGCCGAACCGCTGCCATTTGCCTCAGCGACTGAGCTTTTGCAGCCGGTGGAACCCGCGAGCAATCCCGCGAGCAAACAAATCGCCAGGGTGCGCGCACAAGGCAAGGTCATGGTGATCTCCTGTGTGGATGGGTGATTGAACTCTGTTGTGAGTGGGAGGCGAACCTGGAATAGGAGGCTGTTGTCAGGTCTGCAGATTGAGTAGGCGGGCAGCGGACGGCCCGGTATCTCTATCAGCGATAGGCCCCTGGCCAGACCAGTCTTACGGCACAGGGCACGATTCTTCGTTCCTGGTGCGTTGATCGGCAAGCGAAAAGCATCGATCCCAGGGAACTGTTCACCCCTTGATTCTTCGCCATAAATCTGATTTCCTTTCTCCATCCCCCAAGAAGGCGCAAACGGCAGTCACCGACCTTCACTTATTTTGAAAGGCGCCGAATATCCGCGGAGGTTTGGCGGCAGCGGCCTGAAACAATGATGATCGAGAGGCATATCCTGTTGGAAAAGGTACCGGCATCGATGGAGAGCGTGACGAGGTGGCTCGAACTCTGGCGAGACGGGGACGCCGAGGCGATTGAGCGAGTGACAGCTCTCGTGTATCAGGATCTCCGGCGACTTGCCGAGTACCACCTGAAGCGAGAGTCGGATGTCGACCTTCTGCAGGCGACAGCCCTGGTGCATGAAGTCTATCTGCGCATGTCTTCGCTGCGATCTATCGACTGGAAGGGCCGGCCGCATTTCATTTCCGTGGTGACGAAAATGATGCGGCAGATTCTGGTTGACCAGGCGCGTACCCGGAAGGCCAAGAAGCGGGATGTGGGCGCAGTTATTGAGATACCCCTCATCCAGGAGCACCGGCAGCTGGATACGCTTGCTGTCGATCAGGGGCTTGAGCGGATGGCGAAGCACTATCCGCGCTGCGCTCAGATAGTTGAATTGCGTTTTTTTGGTGATTTGGATTTCAGTGAAATCGCCGATGTAATGAATCTATCCCTGGCGACGGTAGAGCGTGATTGGCGTTTTGCCCGAGCCTGGTTGCGTAAGAACATGGCAGGCACTCAGGCTTGAACTCAGCGTACAGCGACGAAGAAAGGCTTCGAGATCTCTTCCAGCAGGCCTCTGCGCTCGGCCCGGAGGATCGAGATGGATTCACTGCAGAAGCATGCGGCACCAACCATACCTTGCGCGCGGAACTGGATGAGTTGCTTGCTGCCGACGCCGCTGCACTGGATGAAGATTTCTTGAAGCATTCCGCCATCTACAACGAGGCCATGGAAGACGCCGCGGCGAGATTCGCGGTTGGCGAGATTGTTGGCAACTACCGCCTCGTCGAAGTCATTGGCAGGGGCGGAATGGGTTCGGTTTATCGCGGAGAGCGCACCGATGAGGCGTTTGAAAAGTGTGTTGCGGTCAAGCTAATCGACGCCGGTTTCTACTCAGCCGACCTGGTTGCTCACTTTCGCGCGGAAAGGCAGATACTGGCAAACCTGGAGCACCCGAACATCGCGCGGCTGCTCGATGGCGGCGCCTGCGCAGACGGCTCTCCTTACCTGATCATGGAGTATGTCGAGGGCATTTCGCCTTACGACTACTGCAACCAGCACAACCTGACCATTGCTCAACGGCTGCAACTGTTTCGCCAGATATGCTCCGCGGTTCATTACGCCCACCAGAACATGGTGATCCATCGCGATCTGAAGCCGGGCAACGTTCTGGTGACCGCGGAGGGAACGCCGAAGTTGCTGGACTTTGGAATCGCCAAAGTCCTCAGGCCGTCTCCTTCGCGCAAAACCGTTGACCTGACTCAGCCGGGGATGTTGAAGATGACCGCGCGCTACGCCAGCCCGGAGCAGATCCGGGGAGAAGCAGTCACCACCGCATCGGATGTGTATTCGCTTGGCGTGATTCTCTACGAGTTGCTGACAGGTCACTCCCCCTATGGCGATGCGGATCGTCCGGCCCACCAAATCATGGCCGCGGTATGCGACGAAGAGCCAGCCCGGCCGAGCACGAGGACCCCGAAGCTGAGGGGGGACCTGGACAAGATCATCTTGAGAGCTTTACAGAAAGCGCCCGGAGATCGCTATGCCTCGGTTGATCAGTTTTCTGAAGACATTCTGCGTCACCTGGAAGGGCTACCGGTGTTGGCGCGCGGCGATGCTCCGCTTTATCTCGCCGCGAAGTTTATCCGGCGCTACCGCGTTATCGTAGCTGCGGCAACTCTTGTGCTCTGTTCGCTAGTTGTCGGCCTGGTTGAAGTGACGCTGGCCCGTGCGCGCGCCGATCGCCGGTTCAATGAAGTGCGCCAGTTGGCTCATTCCGTGATGTTCGACTATGCCGATGCCATCGATCGTTTGCCGGGTTCGACTCCTGTGAGGGCGCGCCTCGTCAAGGATGCCCTGACGTATCTCGACAATCTTTCGAAAGAGGCTGACAATCCTCAACTGCAGCGCGAGATTGTTGATGCTTATGTGCGGGTGAGCAATGTGCAGGGCAACGAATACGAGAACAACCTTGGCGATCCAGCCGCGGCGTTGGCCAGCGCTGGCAAAGCAGTTGCGACGGCAGGGGAGCTTTTGCGCGCGGACCGGACGCCTGCATCGCTTGCTTCGGCCGCGGAGGCCTTCGCGACTTATGGAGATATGCTTTTCTCGACCGGCGATCTTGCGGCCACGGACCGTTCTTACCGACGCGCCATCGGCCTTCGGCAGGAGATTGCTTCAGAATCGCCCCAAGATCTGGCCAATAATCTGGCTCTTTCCGCGTTGTTTCGACGAATGGCCGACCTGGATGGTGGATTCGGTTGGCCGAACCTGGGCAAGACACAAGATGCACTGATCTACGACCAGCAGGCGAAGGCGCTGGTAGACCGGCTCATTGCGCAGTTTCCAGCCAATCAAGATGTTGTGAATGAGAGCTATGAGACTTTAATTTCATTGAGCACATCCGAGTTCACGGTGGGAAGGCGCACCGACGCCGCCAGTGACCTGGCAGGTGCTATCGCGCAGATCGAGAAAGTGGGAGCGGCACGCCCCGGCGACGCAAACGTAATGGTCGAGCTTGCAATCGCGGAGTTGCGCTATGGGCAGTTTCCGCTCGACAGCAAAAGCGCCCTTCCGCATCTGATGCGCGCTGCCGCCCTCTTGCAGCAACTGCTCGACGCCGATCCGCACAACGCCGTCTATCGGCGACGGCAGACTGTGCTGGAGGCAGAGTTTGGCGCAGTCTTGCGCATGGAAGGCCAATCCCGAGCCGGCATCGCGCACGATCTTCGCGCCCTGTCTCTCGCACAAGCTCTAAGCCACGATGCCCCTGGAAGCGTACAGTATCGCTCGGACGTGGGCGTCATTGAGCGGGAGGTTTCTGAAGGTCTGCTGGCCGGCAGCGATAAGAGCGGAGCGCTGCAACATGCCGAGCAGGCTGAAGAGATTCTCTGCGGAAGCAAGCCTGCACAGCCGGATCCTTTCACTCAGGCAGCGTGCGGAAGGGCCAAGCTGGCGGCGGGTTACGCCTACATGGCCTCGAATAATCCCGGATCAGCAATCGCTGCCTTTCGAAACTCAGAGTCGATCGCTGCCACCCTTTCGCAAGCGGATCTAGCCAATGCCATTTTTCGTGCTGATTGGGCTCGAGCGGAGGCCGCCCTCGCTGGAGCTCTTGCCAGCAACGGGGACAACGAAGAAGCCCGTACCATGTATGAAGGAGCTTTGAATCGCTGGTCAATCCTGCGCCAGTCGCAATCCTTGTCGGCCGAGGATGCCCATCGCGCCGAAACGGCTGGCCAGGCTCTTGCCTCCCTCCGCTTGAAGCGCTGAGCTTGAGGGATTGGATACAAACCCTTCTTCGGCCGTGAATTCCGTTGACCCACGACCGAAAAAGTAAGTCGTTATTGAGCGAGGTGGATTTCCCTAAGGTCTACAATGCAGATCGGTAACCTTGGTCAGCAGGACGTTCCACTCTTTGGATTGGGAAAGGTATCAATGTTGTCTCGATCGGTGTGTTCGAGGCAGGCGAAGTCTTTCTCGACGATCAAAGCCAGTTGATGCTCCCCCACCATGGCACTTCCGTAGATTCCCACGCAATCTCCTTTGGCCCAATCGCGTGCTGCGCTGACTGGGATCACAAGAGTGACAGCCTGGGTCCGGTATACGACGGATATTTCCGCTTCGGATTCAGATTGTTCCAGAGCGTAGGTCAGTTTTGCGGCCCGATCCGCGGCGAATTGGATGGTTTCTTCGATTCGGCCGGAGTTCATGAGACGCGCCAAGTCGGATTGGGAAACGCGGAGACGCAACGAATTGGGAGTGATTCGCAACTTCATATTGTTTCCCTGGAACAGGCGGTTGGCCAATCAGGCCGCGAATGCCGAATTAGCCTTTGGAGCGGGCGGTACCTGTAGGTTGCATTGCGCTGTGACTGTCTACGGGCGGTTCCTGGGTGACCTTCGGGATTGGCAGGTAGATAACGCAACCCTTGTCCTGGAAGGCCGGCCGGTAATACTGCTGAATGGCGAGCAGGATAGATAGAACACACTGCGGTGTGGCATGGCAACCGGGAAGTTGGCCCTCGACAGTGCTCCCCATTTGAACCGCTGAATAATCTTGATTCCGCAGGTGATCAACCATGACGTTCGCATCGAGCTTGCCGAGGGCGATCCAACGCGGGGCGTTGAAGCCGTCATATAGATACGGCTTGCCCGCTGAGTAGCATCGCAGAGGGCTCATGCAGAGTGCCGGGCCGGGCTGCTGACGGAGGAAGTCAACCTCAGTTGCATAGCGTGCTTCTTCGGAGCGGCTGGTTTGCATCGCGCGGCGCATGCTTCCAAGGCCCCAACCGATGTCTGACTTCATGGGGATGGCGAGGGAGAGGAAGAAGATGGCGCAGACGGCAGCCAGGGGCAGGGCTTTGAGCGGGCGGAGGGGCAAGGTGGGAAATTCAGCCCAGAAGGTGCCGAGGAGCAGCACAATCGCGATGAGGGAGCCGAACATGGCGTTGATCCAGACGCCGTTGCCGCCGCTGAAGGCGACATCAACAGGCAAAGCTATCAGAAGCAGGAGCGCCAGGACACGCTGTGAAGGATTTCTCCAACAGCGGAAAACCATGAACAATGCTGCTACAACCGGGAGGAGGATTGGCTTCAACACGAGCCAGGGTATGAAGTGCGCTCTGTAGTGAGAGTAGGCTCGCGGGGCGAGCAGATTAGAGAGAAAGGCTGGGCCGTCGGTCCAGTTTGTCAGCAGGACGGATGCAGCCACGAGCAGGAGGCCGACGACGGCGAAGCGGAGGGCCTTGCGCGGAGAAGTGAAGAGGAGATCGAGAAGTACAGCAAGGGGAAACTCGATGAGATTGTGTTTGACGTTGCCGCCGAGGACAAACAGGAGTGCTGCCAGTTCCAGCGACCAGCCCTTGCGGCCGCCTTTCACGTAGGCATAGAGGCCGGCGAGAAAGAAGACCTGGGCGAGCATTTGCGGATCGTCCATGCCCACATAACTGCGGGCATCGGCACAAAAGAGCGCTACAAGAAACAACCCCGAGAGCCATGCAGCAATGCGCGATTGCCCGGTTTGGAAGACGATGAGCCCAACCAACACGCCAGATAGACAAAGACTTGCCAGCGATAGGAACCGTGCGGTGAAGAGGTAATCTCCTGTGAGCTTCTGGAGCGCCGCAGCCAGATGGAACGACAGGGCAGGATAATTTACGGGCGTCCAATCCGGGGTTCCTGGATACAAGGGCAGGTGGTCTGTAACCTTTTGGGAGTTGCCGACATTCCAGCCTTCGTTGAGGGTGAGCTCTCTCATGCGGAAGGCATCGGTTACTGGCACGACCGCTGTCCAAGCGAGAATGACGACGCAGATTCCCACGAGGAAGAGTGAAGAGAGCCTGAAGCCCTTTCTGTATGTCCGGTCAACCATGGATTCTCAGCGATTATAGCGGGGGCGGGGCACAGGCCTCCCGTTGAGCACGGTTGAATTGAAACCTATGCTGCCTTGTTCGCCAGGTGAGCTTCAAGGACCTCAAGAAATTTTGCGAGCCAGGCGGGGTGAGCGGTCCAGGCCGGGCCAGTGACGAGATTGCCGTCGACGACGGCGCCGGAGAAGTCGACGGGCACGAAAGTTCCGCCGGCGAGTTCGACCTCAGGCGCGCAGGCGGGGTATGCGTTCAGCTTTCGGCCCTTCAGGATCCCGGCAGCGGCCAACAGTTGAGGACCGTGGCAGAGGGCGGCGATGGGTTTTGCGGTGCGGTCAAAATGGCGGACGATATCGAGGACTTTGGGGTCGAGGCGGAGGTATTCAGGAGCGCGTCCGCCGGGAACCACCAGGCCGTCGTAGGAGGCGGGGTCGATCTCGTCAAAGGTCGCGTTGAGGGTGAAGTTGTGGCCGCGCTTCTCGGTGTAAGTTTGATCGCCTTCAAAGTCATGGATAGCGGTTCGCACCAGTTCGCCCTTCATCTTGCCGGGACAAACCGCATCGACGGTATGGCCGACCATCTGCAAGGCCTGGAAGGGCACCATGATCTCATAGTCTTCAACGAAGTCGCCTGCCAGCAGCAAAAGTTTTGCGGATTTCATTCGCACCTCCCTTGCAATCATTCTGCCATGCGCGGGCAGGTCAGTGAATCAAGATGATTTTCCACCTGCCCAACTTCGCCGCGTCTAAAAGAGGGCGCATTTTCCCTCAGGCAAATTGAGGTGGACGGCGGAAATCCCGGCAGTGTAGGTTTGGAGAGTCATTTTTGTTCACCTGTGGGGACTGTCCATGCACCGTAGAGATTTTGTTCGTTCGCTCATTGCAGCAGTTGTTGCCTCGAAGGGGATGGTTGGGCAACAAGCAGCAAGACAGCAACTTCCGATAGCTGCACCCGTCCCATGGACACTGGGGCTGAACCCGAAGACACCCATTCCTCAAACCGTGGTTGCCGAGGGGATTGCTGAGGCCAAGCTGAGGTTCTTTACGGCGCCGCAGATGGAATCGATGAAGCGGCTTTGCGATCTGCTGATGCCTGCCATGGGCGGCAAACCGGGGGCGGTTGAAGCGGAGACTCCGCAGTTTTTAGACATGCTGATTGGTGAATCGCCGGAGTCACGCAGGAAGATCTACGCGGGCGGGCTCGATTGGATGGAGGCTGAGTCGCAGAAGAAGTACAAGCTGCCGTTTTCGAAGCTCGATGACGGGCAGGCGACTGCGCTGCTGAAGCCGTGGCTTCGCACATGGATGAGCGACCACCCGCCGGTCGAGTCTCATGCGGATTTCGTGAATGTAGCTCACGACGACATACGGGAGGCGACGTTCAACTCAGAGGCATGGGCGGAGTCCCTGGCTGCTTCGACGCATGAGGGAACCCCGACAGGTGTTTATTGGTCGGCTGTTGACCCTGAAACGCACGGAACTGGCCCAAGTCCAAAGCCCCATGTGCAGGCGGCCAAAGGGGCTGCAAAGATGCCGATGTATCCGCGATAGGACCGTTCGGCCACCTACAAACAAAGTGAACCGCAAAGAATCCATTACTGGAATCCATACGACATGAAAAGCGAAGTATTTGATGTGTTGATTGTGGGGTCGGGGCACGCTGGCGGAATGGCGACGAAGGTCCTGACGGAAAAGGGCATTCGTTGCCTGATGCTGAATGCCGGGCCGGTGGCGGACGTAAGCAGAGACACGGCGCGGAAGCCGGCGTATGAGTTGCCTTATCGCGGGTTCAGGCCGCCGGGTCGCCTGGAGCACGTATTCCAGTCAAATGAGTTCAACGCGAATGTGTGGGTTGATGAGCAGGAGGTTCCGTACACCTTCGATCCTGCGCACCCATACAACTGGGTACGTGTGCGACTGTTCGGAGGACGATCGCTGTTCTGGTCGCGGCAATCGTTCCGGCTGAGCGACTACGAGTTCAAGGCGAAGTCTCATGACGGGTTTGGCGAGGACTGGCCAATAAGTCATGCGGATCTGGCACCGTTCTACTCGCGCGTGGAAGAGATCTTTCAGGTAGCTGGCGCGCTTGACGGGCCGCCGCAGATGCCGGACGGGAACTTTGTGCTCGACGACGATCCGTGGACACCGTCGATGCAGCGATTTATAGCGGCTGCAACTCCCAAGGGGATGCCGGTTTGCAAGCAAAGGCGCGCGATGGGCCGCGATGGGCTGGCGAGTTCAGTGAACCTGCTGCTGCCGGATGCGGAGAAGACAGGCAAGCTGACTTCGATTGCGAATGCCGTGGTGCGCAAGCTGACGGTCGACAAGAACACAGGGCTGCTGAACGGATGTGTTTTCATCGATCGTCATACCCTGCAGGAGATGAGCGTGAAGGCGCGCGTGGTGGTGCTGGCGGCGGGGACGCTTGAAAGTACGCGCTTGCTGCTGAACTCCGGGCTCGCAAATTCGAGCGGAGTCATGGGGCACTATCTTATGGATCAGATCTATGGCGCGGGCCTGGTGGCTTCAGTGCCTGAGGCGCGTGGCGGAAAAGGGAAGGGGATCATGGGCGGAGCTGCCATTGTTCCCCGGTTCCGGAATATCTCGACGAAGTCCGAAAAGTTTCTGCGCGGCTACGCATTTAACGTCACAAGCAGCACCGGGGGCGTTGGGGCGCGGAATTTTGCGGCGTTCGGCGCGGAGTTGCAGCAGAAGATGGAGGAGTATCACGGCAGCGCCTTCTATATGGGGATTATGGGCGAGGTGCTCGGCCGCAGGGAAAACCATGTGCGCATCAATCCTGGAAAGGTGGATGCGTGGGGAATTCCGGTCTTGCATGTTGAGACCAAGTACACCGACAACGAATACAACATGGCGAAGGATGCAGTAGATGCGGCGACCCAGGTGGTAGAGTCGGCGGGATTTGAGGTGCTATCAACGAACGCTGTGCCCAACCCGCCGGGATACAGCATTCACGAGGTTGGTACATGCCGGATGGGCGATGACCCGAAGGCAAGCGTCCTGAATAAGTGGTCTCAAAGTCACGATCACAAGAACCTTTTTGTGGTGGACGGGGCGGCCTTTACCAGCGCAGCCTGGCAGAACCCGACCATGACGATTCTGGCTCTCTCGATGCGTGCATCTGAGCACCTGGCGGAAGAGATGGGGAAGCTGAACATCTAAGCAGCCGACTTACTGGCAGGTTGTGGTAAAGCAAAGGTTTTTGCTGAAGAAGGGCATTACGTGATTCTGGAAGCGATCTGCAACGGCGCTGGTATGAGTTCCTGAATAGATCTCAAAGCCGTTCGCGATTCCGTATTTGTCGAGGATGTCGTGGAGCTTGATCGTATCGAAGCGCAGGCCGTCCTGGTCGCCGACGTCCATGGAAATTGCGCGATACTGTTTCAGATTTCGAATGTATTGGTCGACGAAGACAAGTGGCGCATTGGCGATAAACTTTGCCTGAATCTCCTGGACCGGAACGCCGTCCTTTGTTGGAAGGTCGAGAAAGAGCGGGGGATTTTTTGGATTGGGCGCCCAGGCGGCGGCGGTAGCTAGTTGTGCAACGCCAAATCCTGGCAGGAGGGCTGCAGCTTCGGATGGCGATTTGGCTCCGGCGATCTTTTTCTCGTTGGCGATGGCCATCTCCTTCATCCGGTCCGCGGGGCCAGGGCCGCCGCCGCCCATGGGAGAGAGGCAGCACGGACTCATGATGTAGAGGGCTCCGAAGACATCGGAGTGCTTCATTCCGATGCGCGAGGCGCCATAGCCACCCATCGAATGGCCTACTAAGCCGCGGCTTTCGCGTTTTGGGATTGTGCGGTAGTGCGCGTCGATATAGGCGACCACATCGTGGGCAACATAGTTTTCAAAATCGCCCGTGGTTGCGGAACTGGAGTACATCGAGCCGTTGTAGATGGTCTTCGAATCGGGCAGGACGACGATCATCTCCTTGGCACCCTGGGCAAACGCGCCTTCGATGGTCTGCGGCACGTGAATTTCACCTGTCCACTGGGCCGCACCAATGAAGAAGCCGTGCAGTGCGTAAACAACCGGGTAACGCCGCGACTTCTCCCTGGCATAGGTGGGCGGCAGGAACACGATTGCGTCGCGGTCAACAACATCGCCTTCGAGATTGCCTTCAAGGGATGCGCCGTGAATCTTGATGTGCTCCACTGTGACGGGTTTTGCGCCGGCAACCACCGGAGGTACGATCGTCTGGACCTGCGCGGCGAGCATTGAGCCAAGTGATGCGGCCATTCCAAGGATCATGGTGCAAAAGAGCTTCGATTTCTTCATGGTGAACCTCATTCGTAGATTCGTTGTACTCCAAGTGAATTGCGATTCAGACGCCGACAGGAAGTCAGTTGCGATCATCACGGAAGAGTCTGGGCGCGAAGTCGTTCAGATCACGACGCCACGTCAGCCATTCATGGGAAGTGCCCGGGGAAGAGAAGTAAACGTACTTGATGCCCGCTTTTTCGAGCATCGCGCGAAAGGCTCCGACGGATGCCGGGAAGGGATTGGGCTCTTGCGTGCCGAGTCCCAGCCATAGCAGCTTGACCTTTTGGTTGAATGCCGCTCCATCTTTGAACCTGCCGTCGAAGGCGGTGGCCGGATCGAGCGGATCGGTGCTCAGGCCGTTCATCGTCCCGCTGAATCCGCCTATATAGGCAAAGGTGTCGAGGTGACCTGTCGCAAGATGCAGGGCCTGGTTGGCGCCCATGGAAAGGCCCGCCATGGCACGATGTTCGCGATCAGGAATGGTACGGAAGGTGGAGTCGATCATGGGGATGACTTCTTTGGTCATTACATCCTCAAAGGCGGCGATATCTGCGGCGCGTCCTGAAGCGGCCGGTCCAAACGGCCCGGCGGGCACTGACGCGTAGCCATTTTCCATGACAATGATCATGGGCACGGCTTGCTTTTCCGCGATCAGGTTGTCCAAGATCAGATTGGCGTGCCCCTGGAAGATCCAACCCGTCTCATCCTCGCCAGAACCGTGCTGGAGATAGAGCACCGGATAGCGTGCGCTGGAGTTTGTTTCGTAGTCCGGCGGAGTGTAGACAAAGCAGCGTCGCCATTGGCCTGTGATCCTGGAGTGATAGGTTTGAATGCTGACGGCTCCATGGGGGACATCCTTGGCGCGATAGTAGTCGACGCCATCCTCAGGGATTTCGACTCCGCTTGTGTCCTTTCCGGTGCCAAAGTACGTGTGGCTGTTGGGATCGTTCATTCGAATTCCATTCACATCGAGCGCGTAGTAGTGAAAACCCTCGACAATGGGGGGCGTGACTACTGTCCACGCGCCATCGCTACCCCGCGTCATAGGAAACTTCTTTGCAGTGATGTCGACATCTACCGACTGCGCATCAGGCGACTTGAATTGGAAGGCGACGCTGTGGTCGGGTAGAACGCGCGGGAATGTTGCTCCCATAACATTTGTTGTCGCGGGTCTGGCGTCTTCAATCGATGAGGCGCGTTCGCCTTCCGGCGATCGCCGCCAGGCAAAGTAGGCATCGAGGGCCTTGAGGCCTTCGGGATTGGGAAGGGGGCCGGTGTGTGCCGTGCCAGAGAAGTACATCAACTGGGGATGCTCGTCGCTGAATGCCGGCCAATTGGGCAAACCCTTACCGTTCGGATCGCCGTATTTGGCGAAGTTGGTCCAGTAGGTTGCCATGGCATCAGAGATAGCGAGGTCGGTTGTAGTGGGCTTTCCACCGGGGCCTCCGGTCGGGTGTCCGAAGACGTATTCCACTTCCAGGCCGTGCTGGGAACCGTGACCGGCCTGCGGAGAGTCTGCAGGATATTCGGGGTGCTGATCGAAGTAATAGTAGAAGGCTTTGGACTTGCCCAGGCTTGATTGCATTCGCGCCCAGGTCCATGTATGCCAGCCAAAGGCTGCATCGCGGGTGAGGTCGCGAGCGGTCTTGGGTACTGTGGTGCTGCCAACCGGATAGACCTTGAGCAGGCTGTCGGCAAAGGTTCCGTAGCGTGCGCGCACCCCGGCAATATAGGCCTCCGGTGTTCGCGCCGGTCCAAAGCTCGCTCCTTCATCGGAGTTGTAGCCGACGAGGATGGGCGTATCGTTGAACTGCTTCGATTCGTACATCTTGTATTGATCGTCGGGAATCACCCAGCCGTCGACGACGGGCCATGACGTTCCGCGGTTGGATTGTGTAGCGGTTAACAGCTTGTCTCCCGGAATCTTGCGGAGATCCGCGACGGACTTGGCGCCGAGGCTGAGAGCGAAGTCTTCACCGGAGTGCTCAGCGATGGCCAGTGGCCGCATGTTTTCTCCCGGCGCGCCTCCAGCCCGAATATGGCCAAAGGATCCGCCACTCTCGGAGATCGCACCTTGAATCAGGTCTTTCGCCAGAGGTGAAGCGCAAAGCTCACTGACCGCGATGCCTCCAGCTGACTCGCCGAATATCGTGACTTTGTTGGGATCACCGCCAAATGCGCCGATGTTCTTGTGAATCCAAGCCAGTGCCGCAATCATGTCGAGCAGGCCGTAGTTGCCTGAGACGTGCTGGGGTGACTCAGCACTCAAGCCCGGATGAGCAAGGAAGCCGAGAGGGCCGAGTCGGTAGGAGATGCTGACCACGACAACGCCCTTCTGCGCCAGCTTCTCGCCGCTGTAGGTTGGGACGGACGTACCACCGACGCTGAAGCCGCCGCCGTAGATCCATACCAGAACGGGGACATGGGCCGATGCGGACTTTGCCGGTGTCCAGACGTTGAGGTAGAGGCAGTCCTCGCTGGTGGTTATTCCAGGAATGCCCTGAAGGCACTGGGGCGCGAACTTGTCGGCGTTCCGAACGCCGTCCCAATGCGCGGCTGGCTGCGGAGCTTTCCAACGGAGATCGCCAACTGGAGGAGCAGCGAACGGAACGCCTCGATAAATTGTGAGCCCATCTTCGACTGTTCCCTGCAGCAGGCCTTGTTCAACCTTTGCCTTTGGGACTGCGGCTGAACTTGTGCATGCGACTGCTGCTATCACCGTGGCTAACAAGACTGCTCTCATCTTTGACTTCCTTTCACCTTGAAACATGGAAGGGCATTTGCGGGCTCTCGGGAGGCAAAACGTTTGCGAACGGGCTGATGTTGGTGCACGCCGCGCTACTTTCGTTGATAGGGTGCTCATGGAAGGGCAAAGGCAGTTCATCTTCGGAGCTACTGCTCAAGCGCGATGACGGTGATCGATTTCGGGCCGAGGGTGAATTTCAGCTTGCCCTGTTCGATTTTTGGAGAGATCGGCCTGGGCACCACGTTGTTTGGTGCATCAAAGGTGTTTACTGAGTCGACGGCGGCCGCAGTGAGGGTTTGTCCGGTTGCGAATCTAGGCGCGAAGCCATTGAAGTCTGTGTCGATTTCGAGAGGCTTGACGGGATCAAGGTTAGTGAGCTCCAGAATGAGTTTGCCAGAGGCGTCGCGAGCGGCTACCGCGTCAAGACGCGGCAGAGTCACGGCACCGTGCGTATACATGCCGGCATCAAAGTTTACTGGAATGAAAGTTGCTCCCTGAAAGGGCACATACATCTTGTAGAGGTAGTAGGTCGGAGTCAGCACTATCTTTTCTTTGTCTGTAAGGATCATGGACTGGAGCACATTGATCATTTGCGCGATGTTTGCCATGCGAACGCGATCAGCGTGGCGGGCGAAGATGTTGAGGGTGAGTGACGCGAGGATTGCGTCGCGTATGCTGTTTTGCTGGACAAGAAATGCAGGGTTGGTCCCCGCGAGTGGCGCATGCCAGGCGCCCCATTCATCCACGGATAGCGCCACCAGTTTTTTGGGGTCGTACTTGTCCATTGCAGCTTCCTGCTTGTGCAGGAATTCGTCGATGAAGAGTGACGACTTGAGGACTTTTGCGTAGTCATCAAGTCCGAAGCCGGTGGATGGAGTGGATACCGGCCAACCATTGGCTGTTGTGTACCAGTGAACGGAGAGGGCATTGAAGTCCCAGGCCCAGTCGTGGTGCTGCCAGCCCTTCATGATGGCTTCGGTCCACTCGGTCTCAGGGAAGCCCGGACCGACTGCGACGCGAACCATTTTGTCCTTGTCTTGTTGTGCGGGGTTCATGTTGCGGACAAAATGGCTGTAGATCTTGAGCTGACTCAGGTAGTAGTCGGAGGTCATGTTGCCACCGCAGGACCAGCTCTCATTGCCGATGCCGAGAAACCTCACCTTGTAGGGTTCGGGATGGCCGTTCGCTGCTCGTTCTTTTTCCAGAGAGGTTGGCGCAGCGGCGGTCATGTACTCGAGCCATTCGGCTGCCTCCTGCGGGGTTCCCGAACCGACATTCACAGAGATGTAAGCATCGCTGCCGATCTGATGAAGGAAGTCCATGAACTCGTCGGTGCCGAAGGCGTTTGAGTCCACAACTCCACCCCAGGTGGAGTTGAGCGTCGCAGGCCGGCTCGCAGCGGGGCCAACGCCTTTTCGCCAGTGGTATTCGTCAGCAAAGCAACCTCCCGGCCAGCGCACGTTAGGCACATGGAGCTCGCGCAACGCAGTCACAACGTCGTTGCGTATTCCGCGGGTATTGGGGATGGTGGAATCGGGTCCGACCCAGATGCCTTCATAAAGGCCGTGGCCGAGATTCTCGGCAAACTGACCAAAGAGATTGCGGTCAATCGTCGGTCCCGGCTTCGACGCGTCGATCGACAGATGGGCCTTGTCCTGCGCAGTGGCAGCCTGAATCACGAGCAGGGCAAGGAGCGGAGCGTAGCGAAGAGAGCGAAGGACTTTGCCTGGCATGATGAGTTCCCAATGAAGCTTCGGGGTAGGGTGATGTGTGGACCGATAGGCACGACAAATCCGGCTGGTGCGGGAACAGTGGCCGTATTGCTGGTAAACGTTCTCTGCGAAGGGGAATATACAGCTTCGAATCAAGGATGGGCAAGGGGATAAATCGATAAACCTCAAGAAGCATCAGGAATTTGCATCGTAGCTCCTGTTCGCTTACCATCCTCCAGTCTGGGAAATCCGGTATGGCTCGGCGTTCCACGCGCAATCGAGGAAAACGATTTCCCGGCGGCACTGTATTCCCGAGGGGATTGCAGCGTGTGGGTCGACTGTTTTGGCAATCGTCCGCCGAGGGCGGGGCGAGAGAAGGGGTGTTCAATGAAGAGACTAGCGATTGCGATTTTCCTTGCCGCAGGGCTGTGCTCTGCGCAGAGTCCGGATGGATTTCAACCTGCATCGACGAATGTGTGGGGCGCTGAATTTCCGCGTGTGGATGCAGCCGGCAAGGCTGAGTTTCGGATCAAGGCGCCGGATGCCGCTAAGGTCCAGATCAATTTCTGGAGCGGGTCGAAGATCGACATGGCGAAGCAGCTGGACGGTTTCTGGACGGCGACAACCGGGCCGCTGGTTCCTGGTTTCCACTATTACACCGTGATCATTGATAGCGCAGAGGAGACTGATCCTGGCAGCCATACGTTCTTTGGGGGCGGGAAAGATGCGAGCGGGATTGAGATCCCTGAGGCGGGGGCGACTTACTATTCTCCTCAGGATGTTCCCCACGGCCAGGTTCGGGAGGTCTGGTACAACTCGAAGGTCACCGGGACGTGGAGGCACGCTCTTGTGTACACACCTCCGGGCTACGATACGAACACCCGCACACGCTACCCGGTGCTCTACCTCCAGCACGGTGGTGGCGAGGATGAGACAGGCTGGGTGAGGCAGGGTCATGCGAACTTTATCCTCGACAACCTGATCGCAGCAGGCAAAACCAAGCCGATGCTGGTGGTGATGGCCTATGGATACGCGTGGCGTGTTGGCCATGTGAACGCTGACCTGACCGGAAAGCCTTTTGGATCGCCGGAGATGATGAAGGCGATGCAGGAGATGTCGTCGGCTTTCGAGGACGACCTGACGCAAGATCTGATTCCATACATCGATGCGAACTTCAGGACGATCGCGGATCGCGATCACCGCGCCATGGCGGGACTTTCGATGGGCGGGATGCAAACATTCCAGGTCACCTTTGACCATCTCGACCTTTTTTCCTACATTGGCGGATTCAGCGGGGCAGGTGGCATGCAGATGTTGAGTGGCGGCAAGATCGACATGAAGACGGCCTACAACGGTGCCATGGCCGACCCCGAAGCATTCGCGAAGAAGGTACATCTTCTTTGGGTTGGCGTGGGAACCGAAGAGCCGGAGAGAATGCACGCCGGAATTGTGCGGCTCCATGATTCGCTGACCGAGGCGCACGTCAAGCACGTTTTCTATGAGTCTCCGGGGACTTCGCATGAATGGCAGACCTGGCGTCGCGACCTGAAGGAATTTGCACCGCTGCTATTTCAGAAGTGAGCGCATAGATCGCCAATCATCTGGATGCCTTCGAGGGATTTTTAAGCAATGAGGATGTGTCGCTTTGCCGCGCAACTTGTGGTTTGCACAGCAATCGTTCTGGGTCTCCAATCGACGGCACAGACGCAGCCGGGCCAGGCAGCTCAGCCTAAGGCGCTTCCGCTGATCAGCCCGATTTTCGGAGACAACATGGTCTTGCAGCGTGGGAAACCTAACACGCTGTGGGGATGGTCTGAGCCTGGGGACACGATTCACGTACAGATCGGCGACATTTCGGCAACGGGAGTTGCCGGCACGGACCGTCGCTGGCAGGTGGCGATTCAACCGCCGCCCGTGGGAGGTCCTTATACGATCCGGGTCACTGGGCGGGAAACGGTGGAGATCCATGACGTTCTTGTTGGGGACGTGTGGCTATGTGGAGGCCAGTCGAATATGGGCTTACCCCTTCACTTTGTGCGGAACAGTGCCGATGAGGTGAAGGCGGCCAACTATCTAGAGATTCGATTCTTTACCGTGGGCGGGCATCCAGCCTATCGTCACACAGATGAGGTGGATGGCAAGTGGACCGCGGTATCGCCCCAATCGGCGGAGTGGATGTCTGCGGTAGGTTATTTTTTCGCACGCAAGCTTTATCGGGAGATTCACGTTCCGATCGGGTTAGTGGTGGATGCTGTGGGTGGAACTCCGGCAGAGTCGTGGACGAGCGCGGCTGCGCTCAAACCACTGCATGATTTCGACGTGCCACTTGCAGAGCTTGAACGGCTGAAGGGCGAAGGGGCTCCCGAGTATGGGAACTTCATCATGCATTGGTACGACGAGTTCGACGTTGGCCAGAAGGGCAACTGGCGGGCTACCGACTTCAACGACTCACAGTGGAAGTCCGTGACTATTCCGGGAGGATTTTCGGAGCTTGGAGTCACGGATACACCGGCGGTGGCGTGGTTCAGGAAAGAGATCGACTTGCCGGATCCTCTTCCGCCAGGCAGAGCCATGCTGTACCTGGGCGTGATCGAGCGCATGGACACTTCATATGTGAACGGTAAAGAGGTAGGGGGGAGTGCCTGGGTAGAAAACCCGCGTGCCTATTTCCTTCGCGATGGTGTTCTCAAGCCCGGGAGGAATGTGATTGCGATCCGTGTGCTCAAGACGAAGCCCGATGGCGGATTCATGAGCAAGCCGGAGGAACTGCACCTGGTGCTTGGGGATAAGACCAACATCCCTCTGGCTGGCAGTTGGAAGGGAGCATTGAGCGTGGATGCGCGTCCCCCTCATCCTTTGCCGATCGCGTATGAGAATTGGCCGGTGATGCCAACGGTGCTGTATGAGGGCATGTTGAGGCCTATTGCACCGCTCGCGCTTACTGGAGCCATTTGGTATCAGGGCGAACAGAACTCTGAGCGCGGCTACGAGTACCGCAAACTTCTTCCCGCGATGATCGCAGACTGGCGGAGTCTTTTCGCACAAGGGGATTTTCCGTTCTACATCGTGAGCCTGCCTGCATTCAAGCATCGCAGCGCCGAGCCCGTGGACGGCGATGAATGGGCTGAGACGCGTGAGTCGCAGTCCATTGCGGCGGCGACGGTTCCCAACTCCTGCGTCGCGATCACCATAGACACAGGAAACCCGGACAACATTCATTCCGAGGACAAGCAACCAGTGGGCGAGCGGCTCGCGCTTTGCGCACTTGCAAAACAATATGGAAGGCCGGTGGTGTATTCCGGACCCACACTCGCTTCAGTTGAACGGCTACGCAGTTCTATACGGCTTCATTTTTCCCATTCGGATGGAGGTTTGGTGGGGAAGGGTGGAAAGCTCGAAGAATTCTCAATCGCCGGTGAAGACCGAAAGTGGGTTTGGGCCGATGCGCGGATCGACGGCGATACGGTAGTTGTCACGGCGCCGACGGTCTCACATCCGATCGAAGTGAGGTATGCCTGGCAGTCGAACCCAGCGGCGACCCTCTTCAATGGAGTTGGGCTGCCTGCAGCACCGTTTCGGACAGATAACTGGCCCACGAAGACAGAGGCTCACCGGCCTTATTGAGTCGGGCTCTTTGCGCATTTGCTAACTGCCAGATTTCGGAGAGCCACGAAAGGCATGTCGCCGAAGCCCGGCGACGTGTGGCAGAGTTGTGTGTTGGAGATTGGGGCGAATTGGATGAACAAAGCGCGGATTGTGTTTGTTGCATTCCTTTTGTTTGGGACTGCAGGGCTTGGCCAGGGGCAAGCGGGTTTGAATGGGCAACGTGCTGAATCGCGTAGCGGAGAAGTCCGGTGGAGCTTTGACGCTGGTTCGGACGGTGAGCTGCGGCAATCATTTGAGAAGACGGGCGATGCATTGAAGGGATATTGGCGGCTGGTGCCCGGAGTGAGCGGGCAGTCGCTGGAGTTCGATGGGTACACGACTGGGATCAGGCGTGATGGGAAGGACGTGCCACCCCTTGGGGATGCGTTTACAGTTTCCGCGTGGGTGGCGCTGAACAACTATCCGTGGAACTGGGTTCCGATCATCGATCAGAGCGAGTTTCAGCAGGTGGGCTTCTCGCTGGGGATTGATGCGTTTGGACATGTGGGGCTGAGCGCGTCGATCAATGGAGTCTGGAAGCAGGTGGTGAGCGCTGAGACGCTTCCGCTGAAGAAGTGGGCGCACGTTACGGGGATATTCCAACGCGGCACGGGTTTGACGATTTTGATTGATGGGAAGCCTGCGGGGCATTTGGAATCTTCGGGGAGTTTTTGGCAGGCGAAGAATGCCTCGCTGGTGATCGGCAGGGTGCGGCAGCCGATCAATTCATTTCCGGCGTGGATCAGCCATCCGCAGGATTTGATTGAATACTCGCTCGACGGCGACTTGGATGAAGTTGAGTTGCTCGATCATGCAATTTCGGCCGATGAGGATCGGGCGCAAGTTGCCAGCGTGAAAAGGCCGGTAGGGGAGGTGATTGCGTGGGCTGTGCTGCCGTCGGGTCCGGCGGGGGCGGGACCGTTTGGCGCAACGTATGCGAGCCTTCGCTTCTCTCCGTCCTGGGATCGGATGAGGAGGCTCGGGCCGGATACGGACGTCGTGGTGCGCTTCGACAATTCCCCGATGCGGCTGGTTTTCTGGCAAGGTAATAACTACATTCCGGCGTGGGTAACCGAGAACGGCAAGTGGTATACGGACGAGTTTCTTGAGACGTGGGGAGACGGTTGTGGAGGGGCCGGTGATTGCGAGCCGATGTCGGATAAGCAGAGCCGGTACTCGCATGTGAGCGTGCTGGCTTCGTCGGCGGCGCGGGCTGTGATTCATTGGCGCTACGCGCTGGCCGAGGCGCGCAACTATGAGGGTGCGAATCCGGATCCGCGAACCGGCTGGTTCGACTGGGCAGACGAATACTGGACGGTTTACCCGGATGGAACGGCCGTGCGGAAGCAGGTGCTGTGGAGCTCGGCGCTGAATGCGCCGCATGAGTGGCAGGAGACGATTGCGATCAACGGGCCGGGGCAGCGTCCGGAAGACAACATTGATGCGGATGCGCTGACGCTTGAGAACATGGCTGGCGAAACTGCGACCTACCACTGGGAGCCGAAGACCGATGGTGCGTTCACGCTGCCGAAAGGACCGTCGAAGCTTGATCGTCCGAGCGGCGCGAATATTCAGATAGTCCACCTGAAGTCTGCACAGAATCCGTTTGAGATTGTCTGGCCAAGGGGAGTTTCGTTCGACACCTACAACGGCGAGCCGAGCTACTCAATGTTTGAATGGTGGGACCATTGGCCTGTTGCGCAGGTGGGCTCGAGCGGACGGCCGGCGATTGCTGCAGATCGGGCCTCGCACTCGTCTCTTTCGCATATCTATTGGGCACCGTATGCGCGAACTGCCGAGAGCATGACAAAACTTCTGCTTTGTGGGCTTGTGCAGCGGGAAGGTTCTGACAAGCAACTTTTGCAGCTTGCGAAGTCGTGGACTTCCCCGCCTGATGCGAAGCTGAGGGTGCCAGCAGAAGGGACTGTGGAGTACGACCCGGCGCAGCGGGCATTTGTTGTTCATCGCAAAGCCGACGGAGGGCGCGGACCGTTGACGGTGTTGATCGGGAGCTCAGTGGATCGGCCGCTTGTGAACCCGGCATTGGTTATCGAAGCGTCTGATACGCCCAAAAAGGTGCGCGTATGGATTAACAGCAAGGAAGCGCAGATTCCTGTCCGCGTGGGAATTGAGCACGATCTTGATAGTGATCAGGCGGTGGTCTACTTAGAGATGACGGCAGGCGAACCTGTAGAGATCGAGATTGAGAAGTAGACACGGCTGTGAATCAAGTGGGTTTCACCTTGAGGCCGCGCAGCATTGAACGCTGGGCCCTTGCCACCTGACTCGGATGGCTCGGGGAATGCAGCGTGCAGGAGCGCGAGTACCTTGTTGGGGGTAAGAGAGGAGAAGACCCTTGTATTCAGCGTGGGTAGGAGCACACGGCTCATTTCTCGAATCTTTTGGGGCAGTTGCAAGTCCCCCCCGCTCCGGCCGGGAGGGCCACTCGTTGGCTTTCTCTCCTCATCCGGTTCGTGAATAGGTCTGTCTTTTTATCTGGTGACCCGGCCCACCAAATGCTCTTCTGGGCTTGGCCACACACCTCATAGGGATCGCTGACCCGGCTCCCAGCGAGACCACGGCTCGGCAACAGATTGCAGCTAGGTGTCGCGCTGGTCTTGGTTTTCGGTTAGGAGCCCTCGACGCAAAGCCCTGCGTTTAATGAGCAGGAAGAATACCGGAACCAGAATTAGGACATGGATCGTTGAGGTAATCATCCCGCCGACGATCGGGGCGGCAATGGGCTTCATCACATCGGAGCCGATACCGGTTTCCCAGAGGATTGGCGCGAGACTCAGGATGACAGCCGCTACCGTCATCAACTTGGGCCGCAGCCGTTGGACCGCACCTTCGATCACCGCCTGCTCAAGATCCGCCTCTGTCATCTGGACAACCTGAGCCAAGTGTCGTTGAAAAGCTTCATGCAGGTAAACGACCATGACTACGCCAGTCTCCACCGCAATGCCGAACAACGCGATATAGCCGACCCACACCGCGACGCTGAAGTTATAGCCGAGCAGCCACTGCAAAAGCAGCCCCCCCGACATGGCATAGAGTGTGGGCACAATCAGCACCGTAGCCTCGGTAGCGGATTTGAAGACCAGGTAGAGCAAAAGGAAGATCACGAAAAAGACAATGGGCAGGATAATTGTGAGGCGCTGTTTGGCGCGCATCTCGAACTCGTACTCCCCGGCCCATCGCCAGGTATAGCCCGCCGGCAGAGCGACCTTTTGGCTCAACAACTTCTCGGCACGATTCACAAAGCCCCCGTAATCATTCGTATTCAGATTGAGATAAACGTAGCCGGTGAGCGCGCCGTCTTCGTCGCGAATCATAGCGGGGCCGCGCGAGGAGTAGACGCGAGCCACCTCGCTAATCGGAATCTGCTCTCCGGACGGGGTTGGAACCAGGGCCTGCGACAGAGCTTCAGGATGGTCGCGAAAATCGCGTTGATAGCGCACGGCGATCGGAAACCGCTCGCGGCCTTCCACATTCTGCGCAATATCCGCTCCGCCGATCTCCGATGTGATGACCCGTTGGACGTCGGCAACCGTCAGGCCGTAACGGGCTGCTTCGGGCCGGTTCACCTCAACGTTGAGATAGAAGCCCTGCGAGACCCGCTCCGCGAAAGCAGAGTTGGTTTCGGGCATTGCGGATAGAACTTGCTGGATCCGTGCTCCGATATCTTCGATGTGGGCGAGATCCGGGCCCTGAATCTTGATTCCGACTGGAGTCTTGATGCCGGTCAGCTCCATGTCGAGCCGGTTCGCGACGGGCATGGTCCAGGTGTTGGTGAGGCCTGGAAACTGGAGCTTCTCGTCCATATCGTGGATCAACTTTTGATAGTTCATGCCGGGACGCCATTGATCGCGTCGCTTGAGCATGATGGTGGTGTCGTACATATCGAGCGGCGCATTGTCCGTTGCCGAGTCGGAGCGACCCACGGTGCCGAAGACTGTAGCAACTTCAGGAAAGGAGCGGATGATGCGATCCTGCTCCTGCATCAGCGAAACCGCCTGCGTAATTGAGATGCCCGGCAGTGCACTCGGCATGTAGAGAGCTGAGCCTTCATACAGCGCGGGCATGAACTGGCTGCCGAGACGGAAGTAGAGAGGAACGGTTGCGGCCAGGAAAGCTAGATTCAGAGCAATGACAACTTTCCAATGCCTGAGGCACCAGCGCAGTATGGGGAGATAGATGGCCTGGGTAATGCGCGCGGCCGGATTCTTCGATTCCGGGCGCAGCTTTCCGCGCAGGCACAGCGGCATGAGCGCCGGAACCAGGGTGATAGAGAGCAGCGAGGAAAAGACGAGAACCAGGGTCTTGGTCCAGGCCAGCGGCCGGAACATGCGGCCTTCCTGCGCTTCAAGCAGAAACACGGGCAGAAATGAAACGACGATTATGATGAGAGAGTAGAAGAGCGCCGGCCCCACTTGCTGCGCGGCACGGACGAGAATACGCCGCCGCTCCGCTTCGTCCGGGACATCAGCGCGCTCGGCCAGATGGCGGTATCCGTTCTCCACCATGACAATCGCGGCATCGATGAGCACGCCGACTGCCAGCGCCAAACCGCCGAGCGACATGATGTTGGAGCTGACGTGGAGATAGTACATGGGGATAAACGCGGCCAGCACCGCAATGGGCAGCGTCAGGATGGGAACGAGCGCTGACCGGAAGTGGAAGAGGAAGGCAATGCTGACGAAGCTGACGATGATCGCTTCAAAGATAAGGTCCCGCTTGAGCGTGTGGATCGACTGATTGATGAGCCATGAACGGTCGTAGGCGGTTACGATCTCGACGCCGGGAGGCAGCGACGGCGCAATCTCCTTGAATTTGGCCTTGACCCCGTTGATGACATTGAGTGCATTCATGCCGTAGCGCATCACCACGATGCCGCCAACGGTTTCCCCCTGGCCTTGCCAGTCGGCCGCGCCGCGTCGAACGTCCGGACCGAAGGAGACCGTGCCAAGATCCTTCACAAGCACGGGCGTGCCGTTCTTAGTCGCAACTGGAACGTTTTCGAGATCGGAGAGCGAGCGCAGGTAGCCCAGGCCGCGGATCATGTATTCAGCGCCGCTCATGTCCAGTACGTCGCCGCCGACTTCATTGGTGCTCTGGCGGACGCGGTCGATCACCGTCGAGGCAGAAACGCCGTAAGAGAACAGCTTGTTCGGATCGAGGTTGACCTGGTACTGGCGTACGAAGCCGCCAATGCTGGCAACTTCCGCCACTCCCGGAACGGTTTCAAGCTGATAGCGAAGATACCAGTCCTGCAGAGCGCGCAAATCGGCGAGGCTTTTGGTGTGGCTGCGGTCCACGATGGCGTACTCGTAGACCCAGCCAGCCCCGGTCGCGTCAGGACCGATGGCAGGATGCACATCGGCGGGGAGCTTGCCTGCGATTTGCTGCAGATACTCGATCACGCGTGATCGGGCCCAGTAAAGGTCGGTGCCATCCTGAAAAACGACGAAGACATAGGAGTCGCCGAACATGGTCTGAGCGCGCACGTTTTTGACTTGAGGCGCCGAGAGGAGTGCCGTCACAATCGGATATGTGACCTGGTCTTCGATTACATTAGGCGGCTCGCCGGCCCAGGGCGTGTGAATGATGACCTGAACGTCGCTGATGTCAGGCAACGCATCCAGCGGCACGCGCTGCATGGACCAGATACCTGCGATAACCAGGAGAATGGCGCCTGTGAAAACAAGGAAAGGATTGCGTGCGCACCACGCAATGATCTTCGAAATCATCACATGCCTCCCGTCGCGCTGACGCTGAGCTGCTTCGCGGCCACGGTCTGGCCTCCGCGCTGAACGCTCACTGTCGCAGACCAGGTTCCGCCGGCCGGCAGTTGCAGGGAGCCTTCGTAAATGCCATTGCCTTTATCGACGATTGCGGCAACGGCGTGTTCCGCTGCCATTCCCATCGCGGGCATGGCCGGCATGAAGAAGTTCGCGGTCACCTGCACTCCCGTCACTGGCTTGCCATCTGATCCCGTCACCCTCACGCGCACTGTGTTCGCACCCTTGCGCGGCGGAGTTGGCTCCGTGCTCAAGTCGATCAGGATTTGTGCCGCGGGGGCGGAATTCGCGCTTGCAGCCGGTTGTTGCGGGAGGGCCGTATAGGCTCCGAGAGCCGCTTGAAGCTGCGCTTCGGAATCCACCAGGAAGTTGGCCGAGCTAACCACGCGGTCGCCCGGCTTCAGCCCGTTGAGGACGACGATCGAATCGTCGAGCTGCGGCCCGGTCTCGATGGTGCGCGGTTCCAGATTGCCGTTGCCGTGGTCGATAAACGCGATGGCTCGTGAGCCAGCCTGAAGCACCGCTGACGACGGAATAACCAGTTGCCGTCCAAGCGATAGCGCGATGGCGACGTTCACATACATTCCCGGCTTCAGCACCACGCCAGGGTTGCTGAACACCAGGCGCACACGCACCGTTCGTGTTGCAGGATCGACTTGCGGCAGAATCTGATCGATGCGTCCGCTGAAGTGACGTCCGGGATAGGCGTCGACCGTGACCTGCGCCGCGTCGCCTGGCCTCAAGCGGCCAACGTCATTCTGAAACACATTGGCATACACCCACACGGTGGAAAGATCGGCGATGGTATAGAGCTTCGTTTCCGGCTGCACGTATGCATTCGGCAAAGCTTCGCGCTCGGTAATGTATCCGGAAGCCGGCGAGTCGATTGCGATGTTTCGCTCTACCTTGCCGCTCTGGTCCAGATCAGCGATCGTTTGGGCTGAAACACCGAATTGGAGCAAGCGCTCTTGTGCGGCCTTGAGCAGCCACCCGCTCTCGTGTGCAGCCATGCCATGCGTATCCTGCGAGAATGCGCTTTCGTTCTGTTTGGCAAGCAGGTATTCCTGCTCGCTGCTCACTAGGTCAGGGCTATAAACGGTGAAGAGGCGCTGGCCCTTGCGCACGTACTGGTAGGTAGCATTCGCAAAGACATCCTGAATCCAGCCCGGAAAGCGGGTCTGCACATAGGCGAGCTTCTCTTCGTCGATGTCAACGTTCCCAGGAACGTTCAGGTCATCGCTTACATTTTTGAGTTCTGCGACCGCTGTAGTCACGCCGATTTCCTGAAGCCTCTGCGGCGACAACTGAACTGGGGCAAGTTCGGGTTGACGACCCGCCGACGATGCATTGCTCTGCGGCGCAGGCTGCGAGGCCGCCTCCGGCCCGCGCGCTACAACAGGATCTTGCGAGGCTACGAGCGGAGTTGTGCGGCCGCGGTTGAGAACGACATAACCGAGTGCGGCTGCAAGCGAAATGCAAAGGACAACAGCCAATGCGAGGGAGATCTGATAGGTGCGTGCCTTCACGGTTTTACCTCCGGCGCGGTCTGCTGTTGCTGCTCCAATGAAGTGCCTGTAGCGAGTTCGAGGTCTGCCAGTCGTGCATCGAAATCGGCAACGGCCTGGAACCAGTCGAGATCGACATCGACGACCGTCATCTGGCTGTCGAGAAGATCGAGAAAATCCGTCTTGTCGTTCTCGTAGGCGATCACGCTTGCCTGGAGAGTGGCTTCGGCCTGTGGCCGCAGTTGGTCGTGATACATGTGCGCAAGCTGTTGCGCGGCCCGTGCCTCGACCAGCGCTTCCTGAATCTGTCCGAATGCGGCGTTGCGCAGTGCTACGAGTTCCGCATCCTGCTCTGTGGCTGTTGCAGTGGCTTCCGCAATCTCCGCGTCATGTTTGCGGTGGTTCAGCCATGGAAGGTTCATGGAACCCTCCACCATGTAGTTGTTGCGCATGTTGGAGCCGGGCTGCATCAGCATGTACCCTGCCGAGACCGTGAAGTCGGGCAGATAAGCCTTTCTGGCAAGCGCCTGTTCCTTGTGGCTGCGCTCTGCGGCCTCGCGGACCGCAACCAGATCGGGCCGGGATTGCAGAGCCAGGTCTTCAAGTGTTTGCGCCGTAGGCAGGGCAACGATAACCGCGTAGTCTCCATGCAGGTTGAGCGGCGCGGTAGGGTCGCGGCCCAACAGCGTGTTGAGCCGGGCTCGCGCCAAATCGGCGTCGCGGTCGAATCGGATCATATGTTCCGCCAGGCCGGTGAGCGTGACCTGGGCTTTCAGGATGTCCTGCTGCGATACCTTCCCGACCGCGTACTTGATGCGCGCGGCCTCGATTGCCTGGCGCGCAATGTCCACGTGCTGATCGTGAATGCGCAGTTCGCCCTGGGCGAGAAGCAGATCGTCGAAGGCCTTGTGTATGCGGACGCGAATCTCCAGACGAACCTGTTCAAGCTGCGCCCTGGCAACGTCCACATCGGACTCCGCCACGTTTATGCGCAGCGCCCTCTTGCCCGCTCCCGGTAACGTTTGGCTCACGCTGAACATATTCTGGGCGGCGTTGTAATCCCAGGGCTTTTCCAGCGGCACACCCCATCCGCGATACATCGCCACGGGGTCATCGAGTGCGCCTGCGGCCGGAACGTGCGCCTGCGCAATGGCGACTCGCCGGGCTGCGACCGCAATCTCCGGGTTCTCGGCAAGCGCGATCCGTTCGACTTCGTTCAGCGTCAGCGCCGGGCTTGAAGCCTCGGGTTCATGATGCTGCTCAAACAATGCGGCAAAATTAGCCAGGCCATCGGTCTTGGTTGGCGCTTGTGCGCGCGAAACCCCGGGCACACCGGCTACCAGAATGCAAATTATTGAAACAAGAATCTTCATCGTCCCTCCCGGCGGGTACACAGTTCACGGCCTGGTCGCGGCTTCGCATGGCACATGGGCGCGCGAAGACACACCAAGGCCCAGGTTCAGCCTGCGAAGGAGGGAGTTCTAGATTCGGAGTATGGAGATACCGCCCGGCGAGAATTTGGGCGGCGGCGCTTCCAGCGCATTCCGGCACGCCGCGCTCTGAGAGGTAGGCGCCTGGAGATTGGCCCCGGCTGGCATGAGTGCCAATCGCTGCGAATGCTCAGAAGAGGATTGAGCAACCGGAGTGACTGCAGGATTCTGGCGGCCGGCCTGGCAGCACGAGCGATTCGCTGTCGTTCCTGCCGGAGCGCATGGCACCGTCATGTTCATGGCACTGCAGCAGGAGTGCTGTCCTGTCGTGCGCATGGCAAGCAAACAGGCAGACACGGGCATCGCGGTCCAAAGAACCACAACCGCCAGCATCAGCAACGCGCCTTTTCTGCCCCAGTTCATCGTGTCAAGGTCCCGAGTCTCAATAGTGAGCATCCACTTCCGTGCTTCCTGCGACAGTGATTTAGATCACACCCGTGAAGCACCGAAGAACGAACGCTCTCACCTCACCATACCAAAAGCCGCCAGCAGAGCATGAGCGCATCGGCCAGCTGAACAAAGCGAAAGCCAAGGAATTCAGGTCGGGCAGCCATTTTCATTGAAGCCGAACCTTGGTGAGAATGGAACGGTGCAAAATGAGCGAATACGGCCATAATGGCGCCATGCAGCGGGCTGAAGAACGCGATGCGGTGTGCGGGATGAAGATCGATTCCGCGGACGCGGCGACGAGCATTGAACATCGGGGATCGACTGTCTACTTCTGCAGCCAGGTGTGCGCCGCGAAGTTTCGTGCTGCACCAGAGAAGTACGCGCCGGTCAAGCCGGACGCAGCTCCTCCGCATCCGGCGGGAAAGACCGCACCGCAAGGGGAATACACCTGTCCGATGCATCCTGAGGTCAGGCAAATGGGGCTGGGCAGTTGTCCGAAGTGCGGCATGGCGCTCGAACCTCGTGAGGCCACCACCGAAGAGTCGACTCCTGAGCTGGCTGATATGACGAGGCGCCTGTGGATCAGCGTCGCGCTCGCCGCTCCCATGCTCGCGCTGATGGTCTCCACCTTTCTCCCTTCTTGCCCATGAAGCACATGTTCGCGGCAAAAGTGTGGACCTGGATCGAATTCGCGCTGGCAACACCGATGGTCCTTTGGTGCGGGTTTAGGAACGTCCCATTTGGGAGAATGCGATCGAGAAAGCAGAGAAGCGAATCGGGGAACTTACGCCACCATGGAAACGGCCAGCGCAGAGCTGGGGTGAGATAAAGTCCCTCGACCTGCAGCCGCCCCGGCCGATTTACAAAGGAGCCAAATCCATGAAGCGGCCAAGCGGAAGGAGATCTACATGAAAGCTTCACATATCTGTTTCAAAAGGCTGTCTAGACCTTGTTGTGCAAGCGATTGGGTCTCGGTCTGACCTATTCGACTTGACGCCAAATGAGCCGAAGAGCGGGCAAGCCTCCATGAATCATCTGTGGACGCTTTTCCGGCTTCAAATTCCGACGCTTGTTCGATTGCTGCGAGGGTGATTTCCGCAGGGACTTTCTATCCCAGAATTCCTTTGTCGCGCAGACCCCGCTTTGTCGTGCATTTTGAGGGTAAAAGGCGGAATTAGGGCGAAAATGGCGACTAAGGCGACAAAAGGGAAGTGACAGTAAAATGCATATTTTCTATATTTTATCAATGGAATCAGGAAGTTAGGCTGAATGCTGGCGGAGAGAGTGGGATTCGAACCCACGTTAGAGTTTCCCCTAAACACGCTTTCCAAGCGTGCGCCTTCAGCCACTCGGCCATCTCTCCGGAGGGTGCCCTGTCGCGCGCGGAGGGCACTTTGCCTCAATGAGTTTAACAGAGTTGGGGCCCGAGGCGGTTTCTCGGGTGGGCTACCTTGCCGTCGCCCTCTTGGGAAATCGCATCGGGCAAAAGTGGCAAATGGAAGGGAACGTTTCTGACTTTCGGGTCCATCGTTTGGCTGGTGAATCCCCGTCTCCTGGTTGGTGCGTGAAATCGTTTACAAAGCCGGGCTGCGTCGTTTATAGTTCGGCGTTGCCAAATGTGAGCGGAAGTCCTCGTTTCAACTCGAGTTGATTCAGAAAGTTCGGCAAGATTCGGTTCAGAAATCATCGAAGGAGTGCCCCCATGTTCGAAATCTCGCGCAGAAGTTTGCTTCGTACGGGAATTGTTCTCACGGCTTCATCGGTACTTTCACGGAGGGGTTGGGGCAGCGTGCTGCCCGGCTACCAGGACACGTCGGTCGAAGCGCCGCGTGAGAAGCTGCTCTTCGACATTGGCTGGAAGTTTCAGTTCGGCCACGGCAGCGATCCTGCGCGGGATCTCGGATTTGGGAAGGGGCAGGGAGACTTTGCCAAGACCGGGGACTTTGAATTCTCCAAGGCCAAGTTTGACGACTCGAAGTGGCGTCCGTTGAACTTGCCGCACGACTGGGCGGTGGAACTGCCGTTTGTGCGCGACGAAGAGCTGAATTCGCACGGATACAAGCCTCTCGGCCGCCGCTATCCGGAGACGAGCGTGGGTTGGTACCGGCGGGAGTTCGAGATTCCGGCCACCGACCTGGGGCGCCGGGTCAGCATGGATTTCGACGGGGCGTTTCGCGATGTGCTGGTGTTTGTGAACGGATGCTTCATCGGGCGGAATAACAACGGATACGCGCCGTTCAGCTTCGACATTACGGATTTCATTGCCTACGGAGCAAAGAACTACATTGTTGCGCGCGTTGACGCGAGCTTCGGGGACGGATGGTTTTACGAGGGCGCGGGCATTTACCGGCATATGTGGCTTTCGAAGACAGATGCCCTTCACCTGGGGGCTTTGGAGAGTTGGGTGCGACCGAAGGTTAGCGGCGATACGGCCACGCTGAGCCTGGGAACGATTGTGCAGAACGAGGGGAAGCAGCCCGAGAGTGCCAAGGTGACGTGGAAGATAATGGACCCCGCGGGGAAGACAGTGGCGACGGCAGAGGCCGCAGGGCAGAAGATTGACGTGGATGGGACTGCGCACTACACAGCGACCGCCCAACTGCAGAATCCGGCGCTTTGGAGTGTCGATACGCCGAATCTTTATTCGGCTGTTGTTTCCGTTGAGACGGAGGGCAAAGTGCGCGATGCCGAGCGCGTGAGCTTTGGCGTGCGGACTGTGCTGTTCGACGCGGACAAGGGATTCTTCCTGAATGGAAAGAGCCTTAAGATCCAAGGGACTTGCAACCACCAGGACCACGCGGGCGTGGGCGCGGCGCTGCCGGATGGGCTGCAGTGGTTCCGGCTGAATGTGTTGCGCGGGATGGGCTGCAATGCGGTCAGGACATCGCACAACATGCCCACACCGGAGTGGGTGGAGGGATGCGATCGGCTGGGACTGATGATGATGTGCGAGACGCGGCAGATGAGCTCCAATCCCGAAGGCCTTGCGCAACTCGCGGCAATGGTCAAGCGCTATCGGAACTCACCTTCGATCATTTTGTGGTCGATCGGAAACGAGGAGTGGGAGCTGCAGGGTCCTGAAGCGGAGCAAGGCGCGAAGATTGGCGCATCGATGGTCAAGCTGTGCCACGAGCTTGATCCGACGCGGGTTGTGTCGGCGGCGGTGAACGGGGACAACCAGAAGGGAGTCTCCGACGCATTCGACATTATCGGGTTCAATTATGGGCTTGACCGTCCAGATGGATATCACAAGCAACACCCGACGCGACCGCTTTATGGGTCAGAGACGTCGAGCGCCATATCGACACGGGGCATGTACACGACCGATCCGCTGCGCAACCTGGTGAACGACTACAACGGCGTGGTGCCATGGGGCGAGACGGCCGAGGAGTGGTGGAAGTTCTACGGTACGCGGGAATGGGAAGCCGGCGGGTTTGCATGGACAGGCTTTGACTATCGCGGAGAACCAACCCCCTATGGGTGGCCTTCGATCAACTCGCAGTTCGGGATTGTAGACATGTGCGGATTCCCAAAGGACACGTACTACTACTACAAGGCGTGGTGGCGGAAAGAGCCGTCGCTGCACCTGTTCCCGCACTGGAACTTTGAAGGCGAAGAGGGTAGAACGATACCGGTTTGGGTGTACACCAACCTTGACGAGGTCGAGCTATTTGTCAACGGGAAGAGCGCGGGAAGCCAGAAAGTTCCCAAGCTTGGACATGTGGAGTGGAAGGTTCAGTACGAGCCGGGAGCGATTGAGGCGCGCGCATCGAAAGACGGAAAGGTTGCTCTGACCGAGAAGCGCGAAACAACGGGCGTACCCACACAGATCCGTCTGACAGCGGACAGAACGACCATCGACGCGGATGGCGAGGACGTGGCGATGGTGACGGTGGAGGCGCTGGACAAGGAAGGCCGAGCAGTTCCGGTTGCGATGAACAAGATCGCATTCAACATCACCGGCGACGGGCATTTCCTTGGAGTGGGCAACGGCGATCCAAACTGCCAGGAGAGCGACAAGGAGCCAAAGCGGAGCCTTTTCAACGGCCTTGCGCAGGTGATTTTGCAGTCGAACCGGCACGAAGGCGAGATCCATATTGAGGCGGTAAAGGACGGCTGGGACGGTCCGGAGTTGACGCCGGCAAAGTTGACGATCACGACCAAGAAGGCTGCGGGGCGTCCATTTGTGCCGGGGGGACGGATGGGCTGACACCATTTCTCTGGGATACAACCCGGTGCGGGATGGTCAGTAGAGGCCGGTGGTTCAGGGGTTACTTTTGTGGATACAAAGGAGTTACTGCGGAGTGTCGGTGGGGAGGTTGAGCAGAGGCTTTTTCTTATGAATCGTTAAGAATCGGTGGGACTTCGATGCTATACTCGCTCCTAGATCGGTAAGTCATGGTTCGCCGGGGAGCGAAACAGCCCGATTAGTGCTTGGGGAGGAAACACGATGAAGAAGAATTGGCTGAGAATTGCACTATTTCTTTCCGGCTTTGCGTTCTGCGTAACCGGTACGGCTCATGCGGCGGTTGTTTTCTATCCGACGCCTGAGGTGGATCCTACGCTGGCAATCGGCGCCCTAACGCTGGTGGCTGGTACGGTTGCGGTGTTGCGCGCACGGCGCAGCAAGTAAGATCGGACGGAGACGGGATGAGCGCATTGCCGCTCAACCGGGCGAAGTGATTACCGACAACACACACACAACAAGATTGGATAGCCTGCTGCCCCACCATCTGGTGGGGCGCTTGTATTTGCTCGCAGGAATTCTGTCGCTTGAACTGATGGTGCGCTGGCCTTTGGCAGCGCATCCTGATCTGACGCAGGCTGCAACTGTGCCGGCGATTGTGGCGTATGCGCTGTTCCTGGGGCTAGGACAGTCGCGAATTAGAGAAATCAAAGGCAATTTGCGGATTGGCTGGGCGCTGTTCTGGGCGCATTCCGTGTGCTACTCGGCGTATGCTGCGGGCACATTGGCAGTGCTGCGCGGAATCAGGACTGACCCGCTGTTTCTTTTCGGATTGGGATGCGTTCACCTGGCGGCGGTGGTTTTGCTGGGGCTGGCGTGGGTACCCGCGTGGGCATGGGCGGAGATGTTTCGCCGTACGGGTGCTTTGGGGGCGTGGGCATGCGCGGGCGGGCTGGCGGCGTGGCTGGCGCGCGCGCCGCTTCTTAAGGTTTGGGATTGGACGTCAAGCTGGCCGGGGCGGTGGCTGCAAGGGGTGACGTACAGCTCGGTTCGGACGGTGCTTGGATGGTGGCTACCAGACGTGACGGGGAACGCGGCAAACTTCACGATCGGTTCGGGGCAGTTTGTGGCGCAGGTGAACGAGGTGTGCTCGGGCGTGGAAGGGCTTGGGCTGGTGCTGGTGTTTACGGGCGTGTGGCTTTGGTTTTTTCGGCGCGAGATCAGGTTTCCGCGTGCGCTGGTGCTTGTTCCCGTGGCTCTGGGGACGATGTGGGCGCTGAACGTGGTGCGAATTGCGGCGCTGGTCATGGTAGGGGTTCGATGGGGCGGCGAAGCGGCGGTTTATGGGTTCCACTCGGAGGCCGGATGGATTGCGTTTACGGCCGTGGCGCTGGGATTTTCGCTGGCGATGTTGCGAATTCCGTGGATGCGACGAGATGGAGGGGGAAGTGGAGTTGTTAGTTCGGAGGCATCGCAGGCGGGCGGAGCTCAGTTTGCCGGTGAAGCAGCGGCGACACCAGCCTATTTGGTACCGTTCCTGGCGATTATTGCGGCGAGTTATGTTTCGAGGCTGGTGGGGACGAGCGCGGGGACAGGCTTTGAGCAGTTGTACGGGTTGCGATTCGTAGCAGCGGGCGTGGCCCTTTGGATATATCGCTCGGAGTTGAAGAAACTGGACTGGCGCTTTGGATGGGTGGGGCCAGCGGTGGGTGCAGGGGTGTTCTGCGTTTGGATTGCTCCGGAGTTCTGGGGGCCCTGGGTGGGAATGCACGGCGTGGCAGCAAGTGGGCTGGGCGCGGCGTTGGTGGCGCTGCCGGCATGGGAGCGGCTAGGGTGGTTGGTGGTTCGGGTGACTGCGGCGGTTTTTACGGTGCCGATTGCTGAAGAGTTGGCGTTTCGCGGCTACCTGGCGCGAAGGCTGATGAATCGCGAGTTCGACCAGGTGGCGTTTCGGGCGCTGGGTGCGGTGTCGATTGCGGTGTCGTCAATTGCGTTTGGGGCAATGCACGGAGCTCAGTGGGCGGTGGGGATTGCAGCAGGCGTGGCGTATGCGCTGGTAGTAAAGCGGACGGGGCGTTTCGGCGAGGCTTTGGCAGCGCACGCGACGAGCAACCTTCTGCTGGCTGCCTGGGTGCTGGGGCGCGGCGACTGGGGCATGTGGTAGGGCAGCGTCTGAGGCTTGAGCCGGTCACTCCTACATTCCCCCCAAAAAGGCCCAGATGCGACTGGATCAATCATGGCCCTGCGAGTGTCGGTTGGAACGTTGTTTGGACGCCACCGATGGCGGGGGCCCGCTCCAGAGTCAATCGAGTCTGGAGCCAAGCGCTGTCAATCAGGCGGGGAAGCCGGGGCAGGAAGAGTTGATGTTGGGGACGACCCCGTGAAGGGCATCGGCTGGGACGCCGGGGGGGGGGGAAGTAGCGCTCTGCGCTCCTGCCGCAAGGTATGCCGCGGAGAGGTCGGCGGGGGGAAGTGATAGACCTTTGCGGCGGAGCGCTTCGAGCATCTGGGGAGGGACCCCTTTCGCACAGGAGCCAGCTTGTCTGGGGTCAAACGGCACCTGTCAGGAACAGTTTCGGGGCAAAGGGTGGAAAAGTAAACAGGAAAGTGTTACTTTTGCGTGATTTTACTACACTTTAGTGTAATAACTTTAGTAACTCAGAGAAGCGGAGGAGCCAGGCTTCCGTAGAGGATTGGGTGGAGCGGGGAGCTTAGAGAAAGACGCGGGCGCTCGGTCGGAGCGGCCTGTGTCTATCCAGTTTGGTGATTCTGGAAGTTGAAATTGCGGAGTAAACTCCGGTGATTATTCCTCATCTTCCTGGTAAAGTGCGGCTCCGAGGACGGTGCCGACGACTATTTCGACGAGGGCTCCAAGGGTGGTGTAGACGGTGAGGTGGCGCTCGAAGAGTTTGAGCACCCACATGAATTCAAAGTTGGGGATGGCGCTAGTCAGGATCCAGACGGTAATTCCGGCGTAAGCGGCGGTAAGCGGACCGGCACCGAAGCGCGGACGGATGCCTACGTAGATCCAGACGGCGATCAGGCCGCCGATGAGCCCAAGGATGTTGAACCAAACCCACTGTGTTGCGGAGAACTGGGTATGGTTTAGGAAGCCCATCGCATCGGACCATCTTTCGGCGAGGATGACACCGTCGACCAGGTAGGCCAAGGCGTCCGCTACGAGTCCGGCGACGAGGCCGCCTAGAATGAGACGACCAATATTGATTTTTCCCATTGTGCCTCCAGAGGGAACGAGCGAAGTATAGCAGGGGTAATGTGCCGAAGGTACTCGGTTTTGTGGTGCGGCGGTTAAGCAGGCGTGGAGCCGGTATAGCGGATATCGACGACGGTCCAGTCGTCGTCGGCCTCGTTGGGGGCCTGGAAGCGGGCGACATGGTCCAGGATCTGGCCGAGATCTTCGAGGTGGACGATGGCGTCGAAACTGGCTTCGCCGAACATGACGTCGTCGGTGTTGTGTGCTTCAGTGATGCCATCGGTGGTAAGGACGATGCGCTCGCCGGGTTTTAGGCGGTACTGGACCGACTCGTAGGTGGCGCCCGGGATCAGTCCGACGATGAGGTTGCCGTCTTCAATGTGGCGTGGTCCTGCCGCGGTGACGTGGACGGGGGCGACGTGGCCGCAGTTGACAAACTCGAAGAGGCCGTCGGGGAAGAGCTTGAGCAAGATCATGGTGGCGTACTTGTCGACCTGTCTATCAAGGAGAAAACGATTGACGATGTCAGCGATATCGGCGAGCGGCTTGCCGGTGAGCATGAGTGCGTGGATGATGCCTTGGAGCGTGGCGGCGACGATGGCTGCGGGAACGCCTTTGCCGCTGACGTCGGCGATGGCGAGGCCGAGGCAGTCGTCGAGAGCGATGGCGGTGTAGAAGTCTCCGCCGATGGCGTGGCAGGGAACTGTCCTGGCCTGGAGATGGGCGTAGGAGAGGCGTGGCAGATCAATGGCCATGAGGCCGGCGTGTATGCGGGCGGCGACAGCTAGCTCTTCGGCGGCGAGGCGGGATTTCATTTCGGCCTCGGCAAGGAGGGCGTTCTGAAGAAGCGTCGCGGCCTCAGTGGCGATGGTGTCGAGGACCTCGTGATCGACCTCAGTGAGATGGCCGGCATCGAGCTGGCTATCGAGATAGAGCAGGCCGAGCAGGCGGTTGGGCTCGTCAGCGGAGATGCGTTTGCGCAGCGGAATGCAGTAGATGGAGCGGATGGAGTTGGCCATGACGCTGGCCCATGCGCCTGCGCCGCCTGAGTTACCGCCGAGGGTGTCAGAGACGGAGAACTTGGACTCGCTCTCGATGGCCTTGCGCATGGCGCTGCGGGAGATGGTGGAGTCTTCAGCCACGGTGGTGCCGTCTGCTCGCAGGCCGAGGGCGAGGTGCATCTCGTTGCCTTCGCGAAGGAAGACGAAGCCGCGCTCGACTCCGGTGAGCTGGATGGAGAGTTGAAGCAGGACGTGGAAGATGTCAGTGATTTCTCCGCCTGCGTTGAGCTGGCGGGCGGCGTTGAGCAGGAAGCTGAGCTGCTCCATCTCTCGGGCGGCGGGCCGGACTGCGAGCGAGGGGGTGACAAAGACGGAAAGTGCGCTGAGCAAGCCGCCGGCGAGGGAGGATCGTACGGGGTCTTCGTCGGGGCCAAGGAGGAAATGGACGCTCACAGCGGTTGGTGAGCCGAATTGCAGGGTGTCGCCCGGCTTGAGCGGGCCGCGTGTGATGCGTGTGCCGTTGAGGAAGGTGCCGTGGGAGCTGTTGAGGTCGACGAGGACGTAGCTGCCGTTGGTGCGCTCGATTACAGCATGGCGACGCGAGATAAAGGAGTCAGGAAGGATCAGGTCCTGATCGGGTGAACGGCCAATGCTGAGGCCGTCGCGATCGAGCGTGACGGTGTGTTCGCCACTTGCATCTGCGTAGCGGAGGCGAGGCGAATTGTCGACGAAGGCCATTCGGCCAATCGTATCTCATTCGGAAAGAAGGTAGAACGGGGAAATTGGCTCGGGCTTAACAGAGGGGACCTGAGCGGAATTGGGAGTGGGATTCCTTTTCCTGTCTTCAAGTTCAAAGCGAGAATTTGCATGACTCAAAAGGGTTACAGGTGGGCGGAGAATTGAGACGGCAAAGATCGAAAGTGACTATAATCACATGGGACGTAACGGACCGCGAGTTTCAAATAATGGGACACCGGTTCAAGAGGAACTACTCGGAAGGGATCCCGACCCATGGCAACAGGCGATTTGGCCCTTGGGGAATTGCAAAGGGCGACGAACACGCGCGAACGCGTGATAAACGACTTCAGCATCAACGTAGCAACGGTGAACGGGTCCGGCTCGCAATCCGCCAATAGCGTTCTACTGAAAAGCATCTTCGGGATGGGTGTTCCGGTGAGCGGAAAAAACCTGTTTCCGTCGAATATCGCCGGACTTCCTACCTGGTACACAATCAGGGCAAGCAAAGACGGATACGTAGCGCGGAAGCGGAACGCCGAAGTTCTGATTGCGCTGAATCCCGAGACCTGCAGGCAGGATGTGCTCTCGCTGCCGACAGGCGGCGTTGCGATCCATGAAGAGAGCATGAACCTGCAGCAGTATCGGGATGACGTGGTTTGCTACCCGGTGCCCTTCGACAAGATCACTGCAACTCTGTGCCCGGAACCGAAGCTGCGCAAGCTTGTGAAGAACATGGTGTACGTGGGCGTGGCAGCGCATTTGCTCTCAATCGACTTAAGCGTGGTGGAGAACGGGTTGCGTAAACAGTTTGCCAAGAAGGTTAAGGTCTTTGAGCTGAACTTTGGCGCGGTGAAGGCCGGCTACAACTACGCGGCGGAGAAACTGACGAAGCAGGATCCCTACGTCATTGAGCGGATGAATGCTACGAAGGGCAAAATCATCATCGACGGCAATGCGGCGTGCGGCATGGGCGCGGTATTTGCTGGGGTAACGGTGGTGGCCTGGTATCCCATTACGCCATCGACCTCAGTTGTGGAAGCGACGACCGATCTGCTGAAGAAGTTTCGTGTAACGCCGGAAGGCAAGGCGACGTTTGCCGTGGTACAGGCAGAGGATGAGCTTGCGGCAATCGGAATGGTTCTGGGCGCAGGCTGGGCTGGCGCCCGGTCGATGACTGCGACTTCGGGACCCGGCATTTCGCTGATGGCCGAGTTTGCCGGCTTGGGCTATTTTGCCGAGATTCCGGGCGTGATCTTCGACGTGCAGCGCAGTGGGCCCTCGACGGGCATGCCGACGCGAACGTCGCAGGCAGATATTTTGAAGGTGGCGTTCCTTTCGCATGGCGACACGCGGCACATCGTTCTGCTGCCGGGCAGCGTGAAGGAGTGCTTTGAGATGGGCTACCAGGCGTTTGATTTGGCAGAGCGGATACAGACGCCGGTGTTCGTGCTTTCGGATCTCGATCTTGGGATGAACAACTGGATGTCGGAGCAGTTTTCATACCCAGAAGGTCCGCTCGATCGCGGCAAGGTTCTGACAGCGGCTGATCTGGAGAAACTGGGCAGCTTTGCGCGGTACAAGGATGTTGACGGGGATGGGATTGGCTGGCGCACGCTGCCCGGTACAAATCACCCGAAGGCAGGCTACTTTACGCGCGGGACAGGCCACGACGAAGCGGCGGGTTATACCGAGAGGCCTGAGGTCTACGTTGCGGGGATGGAGCGGCTGGTGCGCAAGTTCGACAATGCGCGCAAGCTTGTACCGGGTCCGGTGACGGTGAAGGACGGGACCTCCAAGATCGGAATTCTCGCGTATGGCAGTTCGGATTTCGCCATTCGCGAGGCGCTTGACCAAATCGCTTCGCAGTATGGGCAAAGCGTGGACTACATGCGCATTCGGGCATATCCGTTCGCGCACGAAATTCACGACTTTGTGGCATCGCACGAGCGTGTCTACGTGGTGGAGCAGGACCGCGACGCACAACTGTCGAGCCTTCTGAAGCTGGATCTTCCGGGCGACCAGGTGGGCAAACTACGCAGCATTCTGCACTACAACGGGCTGCCGCTTGATGCCCAAACTGTAATCGAAGAGTTCGCGACCAAGGAAGGCTTTCGCGGTATCTCTGCAACGCATGTGGAGGACGTGGAAACGCGCGAGGGGGCAGTTGCATCATGAAGTCACCACTCGAATACGTTGGCATGGGCAGAGAGCAGAGGGGGAATCGTTAAATGGCAACAGCACCGGCAGCACCTAAGGTGAATCACATCGGCCTTCCGATTCTGGAGTATCGCGGCGGCAAGAGCACGCTGTGCGCAGGATGCGGGCACAACGCGATCTCAGAGCGCATTATCCAGGCAATGTGGGAGATGGGCGTAGAGCCCGAGCGGGTAATGAAGATGAGCGGCATCGGCTGCTCGTCAAAGAGCCCGGCTTACTTCATGACGCGGTCGCACAGTTTTAACAGCGTTCACGGGCGCATGCCGTCGGTTTCGACCGGCGCCATTCTTGCCAACCACACGATGACGACTCTGGGCGTTTCTGGCGACGGCGACACGGCTTCGATTGGCATGGGGCAGTTTGTTCACCTGCTGCGCCGCAACCTGCCGATGATCTACATCATCGAGGACAACGGCGTGTACGGATTGACCAAGGGTCAGTTCTCGGCGACGGCGGATTTGGGTTCGACGCTCAAGACCGGTGTGGTGAACGACCTGCCGGCGATCGACACCTGTGCGCTGGCAATTCAGTTGGGCGCGACGTTTGTCGGAAGGTCATTCTCGGGCGACAAGAGGCAACTGCTCTCGATGTTGAAGGCAGCGATCGCGCACAAGGGAACGGTGATGCTGGATGTCATCAGCCCATGTGTGACATTTAACGATCACGAGGGTTCGACGAAGAGCTATAAATTCATGCAAGACAACGACGAGCCCATCAACGAGGTGGACTTTGTAGCGAGCTTCGACGAGATCGAAGTGGACTATGAATCCGGCGAAGTGTACGAGGTGGAGATGCACGACGGTTCGAGCCTGCGGCTGAAGAAGTTGCAGGAGGATTACGATCCGACCGACAAAGCGAACGCTGTGAGGACGCTGATGGAAGCGCACACGAACAATGAGGTGCTGACAGGCGTTTTCTACATCAATACGCAGAAGCCGACGTTCATTGATCTGCTCAATCTGGTCGACGAGCCGATCGGGCAGTTGCCTGACAGCGTGACTCGGCCACCGAAGTCAGCGCTTGAAGGACTGATGGCCAGCCTGCAGTAAGAAGACAGGGCATCTGGAAACAGAGAACCCCGCCAAGCGCGGGGTTTTCAGTTTTCACCAAGCTCAAAAGAACGTGTCAGTGTGCGAGGAGCTTGCCGATCATGAAGCCAACGATAAGGGCGATGAGGAGACCACAAGCACCGGTGAGAGAGAGGCCGAAGAGCGCCTCGACCGCAGATTGATTTGCGGGATCGGGAAATTCGCGATTCTCGTTGAGAGATTTGTAGGTGCGGCGGAAGGCCAGCCAGAGGTTGAGAAGAAAAAGGAAGGGAAGCGGGAGAAGCGGAATAAGTGGCCAGTAGCTACGCGGACCAAACGTGAGGAACTTGGTAAGGATGATGGCCATGAGGGCCGCGACGAAGATGAAGCAGGTTTGCGTCCAGTTGTAATAGCGGTCTGGGGGCTGCTCATGCATTCTCAGGTCTTTCAGGTTTTCCGGATATGCGTGGCCCAAAGTTCGGGCGTTCCGGAGCCTTCTATTCGTTTGAAGTGAAACGTATTGAAAGCATATCGCAGGAAGGCGAGAATTTGGGGCAAGAATTCCGGCAGTTTGGGTAGTACACGCGAGGCCGCGCCACCAACTGCGGAGCAGCGAATTCAGCGCGGCTTCGAAGAGGATTGGAAGCTGGATTTTTCCTGTGGATAGAAGTCCGGTGGAACGTTAGCGAGCGGAAGGCGTGATGCGGACTCCCAAACCATTGAGCTTTGACCGGGCCTGCGCGGCTTCAGGGGTCTGCGGGTGGCGCTGGATGAGCAGGCGCAGTTCGTGGATGCCGGCGTCCTTCTTGTTGAGGGCGAGCAGCGCGAGACCTTTGCGCAACTGGGCGGCTGGGGCTTTGGGGCTGCCGGGGAAGCCTTCGAGGACGGCGTTGTAAGCTTTGACGGCGTCGGTGTAGTTCTCCTGGCGGTAAGCAATTTCGCCGAGGTAGAACTGTGAAGTGCCTGCCAGATTGTCCATCGGGTAAAACTTAATGACGTCCTGGAATTCACCGGCGGCGACGTCATAATGTGCGGAGTTGTAATCGCGTACGCCGGCCTGAAAGGTGTCTGCAAGCGGCGGGGCCTGGGCGGCGGGTGCCTGATTGGCGCCTGGAGCATTACCGGGTTGTCCCGCACCGAGCAGAGGTTGGCCGGGTTGTGTGGCGCCGGGCATGCCGGGTTGAGCAGTTGCCGGCGGAGCCATCTGGATGTTTTGCAACTGGGTTTGAAGGTCCTGGACGGATTTGTCGAGCTTGGCGATGCGCGACTTGAGCTCGTCGACCGAGTCGTTCAGCGATTGGACCTGGCCAGAGACTGTGTCCATCTTGCCGTTTGCCGCTTCACTCTGAGCGTTGATCTTCTTGTCGAGTGCATTGACGGCGGCGGTAATCTGGTTGGCATTATCGGCCGTCTGCTCGACCAGATGCTGGAGGACTCCGAAGCGCGTGTCGAAGGTGGACTGGAGGCGCTGCACCATGTCGAGCAATTGCTGGACCTGCGTCTGCAGTTCGATCATCTCCTTTGAGGCGGCATGCGCGGGAACGGGCAGCGCGAGCACGATGAGAGCGGCGGCAGCAAGGAAACGGCTGGGCAGTTTGGCGAGTATGCGCATCGTTCACCTATCCACGAAAAAGGAATATGAAGCAAAGCTCGTAGCGCGTGCATTCAAGGTATCCCAGGTTAGCTCGGCCGCTGAAGCGACGTCGCGAACCTGGGGCACCCGAATTTGCCGGCCAAAGTTGAAGGCCGCGATGCATTGATTCTAGCGGTCGAGGGAGAAGCCGGCACGGCGATTTTGCTGCCAGCACTCCTCAGTGGACTCGGAGCAGAAGGGCTTCTCCTTGCCGTAACTGACGACGCGAATGCGGGAAGCTGCTACACCTGCAGCGACAAGCGCATTCTTGGCGGCGTCGGCGCGGTTCTGGCCGAGGGCGAGGTTGTATTCGCTTGAGCCACGCTCGTCGCAGTATCCACCGATGACGACCTTGATGTCGGGATGAGCGACGAGGAAGGAGGCATCGCGGACCAGGACGGCCTGTGCGTCGGCGCGAATGTCGTAGGTGTCGTAATCGAAGAATGCGTCCTGTACTCCTGCCTTGAACTCGTCATCGAGGCTTGCGGTGGTGGAGGGCACGACGACCGCAGGCGGTGCGTTTACGGTAACGCGCGCGGTCGCGTCGGCGCTGCCACCCTCGCCGCGAGCGACAAGGTGATAGCTGGTGGATTCGGTGGGAGTAACGGTCTTGACGCCAGAAGTGGGCACATCGCCGATGCCATCAATGGAGACGCTGGTTGCGTCGGCAGTGCGCCAGGTGAGAACAACCTGGTCGCCCGCGGAGATGACATTGGGCGTAGCCGTTATCTGCGCGACGGGCGCCGCCGCAGGAGTAGAGACTGGAGGAGCTGTAGCCGTTGCGGGCGGTGTGGATGCCTTTTTCTTGTTGCATCCTGCAACTGCAACCATTACTACGACGAGAACAACAAAGCTCAAAGCACGGAACTGTCGATTCAAGGGAGTACTCCTTCGGTGAATTCAGAAACTGGAATTCAAAAAGCGCGCCGACATTTCAATTTGTGTCGTCCAGACGCTGCGGCATTTGGTGCTGAGAAACATACGCTTGGATGCAACTTAGAACTGATTCGATGTTTGAGGGCGAAACAGGAGAAAACATTGTGGCTCCCGTGTTACCCCAGCTTCATATGGAAAGAGGGATTCTAACCACCTTAGAATCATAGTTCAAAATGGCGAGAGTGGAGGAGGCTACTTCCAACTCCAGTTGGGCATGGTGTTGTTGCCGGCCGCGGTGAGTTGGCGCTGCTGGGTTCCATCGGCAAGCATGGTCCAGATCTGGGTGTGACCGCCAATGTTTCGCTCGAAGGCGATGTGGCGGCCGTCTGGAGCCCATGAAGGGTAGTCATTGGTGCCAGCCTCGTGTGTAACCTGGAGCCAGCGCAAGGATGCAATGTCCATGACGTAGATGTCCTGGCCACCGGGGTCGCCGGGGCCGTATTTGCGATTCCAACTGAAGGTGAGCAGCGCGCCGTTGGGAGCCCAGGAGGGCGAGACGGCATATCCCATGTCAGTGAGTCGCTGCACGTTTCCTCCGTCGAGGTCCATGGTGTAGATCTGTGGTTCGCCGGTGCGGCCGCCTGCCCAGGCAATTTGCCCGTTTGTGCGGGGATTGAAGGTGGGCGCGACGTTGGGACCTTTGAAGTTGGTGAGGCGGTGGAGATTTCCGCCGCTGGCGTCGGCAAGCCAGATTTCGGAGTCACCGGAGCGCGAAGACGAGAATGCGATGTGCGCGCCATCGGCAGACCATGCGGGAGATTGGTTGCTGCCGCCGGCGACGCCAGCTGGAAAGGCGACGAGCCTGCCGAGGTCGAGGGAGTACATGCGAACGGCCCAGCCATCGCGACCGAGAGAGGCAAAGGCGAGGCGGGAGTTATCGGGCGCGATACGCGGCGAAAGCGAGATGGAGCCGAGGTGCGTAATCTGATGCTGGTTCTGGCCGTCGTAGTCCATGCACCAGATCTCTTTGCTGCCGGTGCGAGTGCTGATGAAGTAGATCTTGGTCTCGGCGATGCCGTTGATGCCGCCGCCGAGGCGAAGGATGATGTCGTCCGCGAATTCATGAGCGATGAGGCGGGCCGCGTCCTGCGAAGCGGCGTTGGTGTACTGCTTGCCGAGAACCTGTGGGTTGGCCGTGTTGCGAACGTCGAAGAGCCAGCCCTGGACAGTGAGTCGGCCGCCTGAGGCAGAGATCGATCCGAAGGCGACCATAGCGGCGTTTGCCGGCGCCTCGGCCCACTGCTGCAGGTTGATCTCCTGCGGTGTGCCGGGGTTTGCCTGCGGGGCGAGCGAACGGGAGACGATGTCGAAGATGCCCGCGGCTGATAAGTCGCTGTAGAGAGTGGCGTCGAAGACGGCCTTCAGCGAGGGCGTCTGGGGGTCCACGGAGAGCGGCTTGAATTCGGCTGCGGCAAGGCGAATGCGATCCTGACCGAGGTTGGTGCCGGTATGGACCCAGTCCTGTGCATGGAGGATGGAAGAAAAGAGCAGGATAAAAGCGATTGCAGCCTGGGGAAAGAGGCGGAAACGAGGTTTCATGTTTCGAGTTTTCCTTCGTCGTTTGGCCAAAATGGCTGGATGAAAAATGGCCGTTGTTGGAGCGATTTCAAAGGGACTTCACGCGCGTTGCGCAAAGACATCAGTAAGTACAATCATAGGTCACATCGAGCCACTGGTCGTTGGAGTCGCGGGGCAGGTCGCCAAAGGTGTCAACACGCTGCGTGGCGAGCAGGCAGGAGCGGTCGAGCGTGGGGCTGCCACTTGCAGTACTGATGCGAAAGTTCGAGGGCGTGCCCTGGCGATTGACCTTGAAGTAGATCTGGACAGTCGCACCCTTGGGAGTGCGGGGATCGACCTGGCCGCGAATCCAATTCTGGCTCACTTTTCGTTTGATGCCTTCGACGTACCAAGGGAAGCGTGTGCCGAAATCGCCATTGGTTACGCTGACTGGCTGGGCGGAGGCTGAGGGCTGGGCCATGGTGGCGCGGGGCATGCTTGCACCGGCCTGCTCGCCGAACTGAGCGCGATTTTCCTGTTTTGGCGGAGGCTGGTGAGCTTGGGTCTTGGGCGCGGTCTGAACTTCTTTCTTAGGTGTGATTTTCTGCTGCTTGCCGGAGATGGGGATTGCGGTTTCGTCGACAGCCTGTTGAGCTTTGGGGGTTGGCGGGGCGGGGGCTTCGCTGGGCTTTTCGGTGGCCAGGACGTTGTCGTTATTGGAGTGGTCAGCTGGAAGAGGCAAAGCGCTGGAGACCAGGCTCACCTGGATGGAACCGGTCGGGCCGGGGCTTCCCCAGAAGTTGTGATGGAAGAACGCTCCGAGAAAGGTGTAAAAAAGCAGGACGGCGGCGATCGCGATGTGGAGGAGGATGGCTCCAAAGGCAGGACGAGCAATGGGCTCGCCCGTCAAGTCTCCAGCGAGCTCCCGTTCGAGATTTGCCGAACCTTCAGAGAAGAGACTTTGCATAAGCGGTTAAGATCCGGGGCTAGTTTCCTGAGTTCGCAATTCGTTGGAGAACGATCAAATGTAACAGCAGATGCAACGGCAACGGCAGGTGCAATGGCAACCGCAGATCCTTCGACTCACCACCCCCAAACTGAAGTGCGTTTTGGGGCCCCGTTCGCTCAGGATGACAGGGCTATTGTTTAGCGAACTTCAGACTCAGGACACTAGAGGCCGGGCGGGGCGGCCGGCTTGGACTCGAGAGGTTGCGTAACGATAGAGACGTTGGTGACGCCCGCCTGTTTGACGGCATCCATGACGGCGGCGAAAGCGCCGAATGGGACATTTTCGTCGGCACGCAGATAGATGACCTGGTGCGCGGGGTCGGTGCCCATTTGATGGAGCTTTTGAGCAAGGTCGTGCACGTTGATGGCCGTGTCACCGAGAAAGACCTGCTGGCTGTGATCGATGGTGACGACCAGGTGCTGCTCGGTGATTTCTTTAACGGTGCGAGTCTTTGGGACGGCGACTTCGATGCCGGATTGAAGCACTGGCGCGGTGATCATGAAGATCACGAGCAGGACGAGGACGACGTCGACCAGCGGAGTGATGTTGATATCCGCGAGAGAGGAGCGGGTTTGGCCGTTGCTGGTGGTGAAGGCCACGACGACTAGCGCCCTCCCTGAGCCTGGCCTGTTATGGTGCCTGCCATGGATTCGGGTACGGGCTGCCGTGCGGGTTGCACGGCGCGAACGGGAATCTCTTCGAGGGAGTTGAGGAGTTCGCGGCAGAAGTCGTCGGTAGCAGCGGCGAAGATGCGGATGCGCGCGCTGAACTGGTTGTAGGCAACGAGTGCGGGGACGGCGACAAAAAGGCCGGCGGCGGTAGTTATGAGTGCTTCAGCGATGCCGGGGCCGACGGCCCGAAGCGTGGCTGCTCCAGCGGAACCGAGGCCAATGAACGCATCAATGATGCCGATGACGGTGCCGAAGAGTCCCACGAAGGGGCTGACGGAGGCGATGGTGGCGAGCCAGGTGAGGCGGCGCTCTAGATTGGTGATGGATTCGCTGGCAGCGGTCTGCGCGGAGCGCTCAAGCGGGGTGAGATTTCGCGGCGGACCTGAGCCGCCGGTCTGGCGTTTATAGGTCTCGTAGACGTCCTCGAAGACCATGGCCAGAGGGCTGGCTTTGCATTTGAGGGCAATGGCGGAGATCTCCTGCAGGCGCGAGGCCTTGCGAAACTCGCGGATGAAGCGCTTGCTCTCTCTGGTGGCGCGCGAGAAGGTGGAGATCTTGCCGAAGATGATGGTCCAGGAGTAAAGGCTGGCGATGAGCAGAAGGACGAGGACGCTCATGGCGACAGGACGAACGGTGCCCAAAAGTTCAAGGATGCCGCTGGTGGCCTGAGTTGGGCTTGGGACCGTGGCGGCGTCGGACTGGAATACGAAGAGAAGCAGGGCAGTCAAAACCTGAAATACCTCAGTCTTGACGGTATCAGACGGAATGGAGCGGGCCAAGTTATCGATGTGGTGCAGACGGCTGGTGCAAATCCAGAAAAGGCGGGTGCAGTTGTTTTAGGGACGTCAGCAAAAAGGAATGAATAATACCTGGCAATATACACTGTGTAATATACAGTAGTTGATGTACAGTGTATGGAGTACAGGATGACGATTTCAGAAAGCCTGTTTGAGAGTCTTCGGATGGAACTGCGGCGTGGTTCCTTGACGCTGGCGGTCCTGGCTCAACTGAGGCAGGAGCGGTACGGGTACACGCTGCGGAAGGCGCTGGCTGAGCGCGGGATGGAGATCGAGGAAAGCACGCTCTATCCATTGCTGAGACGGCTGGAGGCGCAGGGGCTGCTGGCCAGTGAATGGCGCGAGGAAGAGAAGCGCAACAAGCGATTTTATCGGCTGAATGAGGACGGCGAGCGGATGCTGGGGCAATTACTTGATGAGTGGCAGGCGTTGAATGCTGCGATTACAGCTTCGCTGGGTGTGGATGGGCCCATGGCATCCGCAGGGAAGGGCGATGCAAACGGCTGACAGAAGAGAACAGGAGCGGCCTGAGCAAGATCGGCGAATTGAGCAACAGCAACGACGGCGGCGACGCCAACATTTTGAAGGGCGAAGGGAAAAGTCATGGAACTTCTGGATCGATATTTGGAAGCGGTAAGGAAGCACCTTCCGTGGGAGCGGCAAGACGACATTATTGCTGAGCTGCGGGCCAACCTTGAGGCGCAGTTGGACGAGAAAGCGGCTGGGCTGGGTAGGCCGCTGACAACGGCCGAGATGGAGGACTGGCTCAAGACGTTGGGGCAGCCGATCCAGGTGGCAGCGGGGTATCAGCCTCAGCGGTACTTGATTGGGCCGGCATTCTTCCCGATTTACTGGTATGTACTGAAGCTGTCGCTTGGGTGGGCGGCGGTCATCTATTCGATCGTGATGGTGGTGACGCTTTTTGCGCAGGGAACACCGAGCGCAACGGAGTGGGTGGGAGCGATAGCGCGGATGCCGTGGACGCTGATGATGACGGCGGCGTGGGTAACGGGGATCTTCGTGGCGCTGGAATATGCGGTGATGCGGAAGGGATTTGAAATAAAAGGGTTCGCGGCTGCATCTCAGTGCTGGTCGCCGGGGATCTTGCCCCCAATTGCGAGCCGGGGACAGGGCGGCAAGAAACCGCGGAGCTTTGCTCAGGCGGTTGCGGAGGTGGTGTTTGGGATCCTTTTCCTGGGCTGGCTGCTTTTGGTGCCGGCTCATCCCTACCTGATCATGGGGCCGGGCGCGTATCTGCTACGGCAATCACCGTTCACGATCAGTCCCGCGCTCATGCAGTTCTTCTGGTGCATAGTGGCGCTGAACATCTTCCAGTTGGGATGGAAGATCGTGGACCTGGCACGGGGCGCCTGGAGGATTCGGAGCCGTGCGCAACACATCGTGTTGAGTGTGGCGGGACTGATTCCTGTTGGAGTTTTCCTCGCCGTCCCCGGTCACTTGTGGGTACTTCTGAAGCATCCGGAGCTTGACCAGGCGAAGTACGGGGCGACGTTGGACGCGATCAATGGGGGGATCTACAAGTCCCTGCTGTTGATCATTGCGATTGTGGTGGTGCAGCTTGTGTGGGAGATTTTGCGGACCATCCGCGACGCCTATCGCAAGCGCGCAACTGCAATGGCCTGACCGGGGCAGGCGCCTTACCGATTCTGCATGAAAGTGTGAGCCCCAGGTCTCGTAATCGAGACGTGGGGCTCACACGAGGCCAACCTGCGAAACAGTTCAGTCTTCCCCGAAAAGGAAGCAGCAATGAGCCTATTGCAGCGCTTCGTCCTTCTTGACCACGAGGGTGGAGTTCAAAAGCCGCATGTGGATGGGAAGGCCTCCGATGGTGTGTGCTGCCTGTCGGGCGATCTTCTCAAACTCGGCGACCGTTTCGGGTTCGTCCCAGACTCCGTCGGCGGTGATAAAAGAGAGCACGGTGCCATCGCTGTGTTTGGCCAGGAAGACGTCGGTACCTTTGCCGGTAAAGAAACCCGCAATCTGCAAAGCCTGCCCGAGCGCCTCGGCCTGTGCATCGGTAGCGGAGCCAAGGTAAAAAACGTGGTCCTTATTGGAAAATGTGGCTTTTCCAATGGTGGACTCCACCTTGGTTTCTCGCTCCTTGTCCAGCAGGCGCAGCTTGATAGGGAATCCACCGATGTCGGGGGCAATCTCACGGCCGATCTCCTCGAAGGCCGTCACATTGCTGGTCTGGTTCCAGAAACCCTCTTTCACGATGAAGGAAAGTACCGTCCCGTCGTTGCCCTTGTCGAGAGTCACGTCGGCTCCCTGGTCCTGGAAGTAACCGTCGTCCTTCAGATCTTTTCCAACGGCCTGGGCGTCGGCCTGGGTGGCGGAGCCGGTGTAGTAGACGTCGTCCTTGGTCCCAAACCCGACCTTGGGGCCGTTTTCGGCCTTGTAGGCGGGAATGTAGACCGCCAGGAAGATGCCGCCGAAGATGACGACGAGGAATGCCAGGGCAACCCAGAATGCGGTCCACCTGGAACCGAGGGGGCCGCCGCGCTGGACGTGGTTCGTGATGGCTGCGCCCTGCATAGCCTTGGCGACCCCCTTCATGGCGAACAGCAAAACCAGGGAGATGGGCAGGTCGAAGCCCTGTGGGATGTTCCAGCCGAGGAAAATGACGAGGGCGGTGACGAGGGTGGTGCCGAGAAGGATGAAGATTCCCCTTGCGCCTCGGCCGATGCGGCTATCGTTGACGGCCATGAGTGTTGCCCCGGCAACCGGGGTGCCGAAAAAGGTGGCCAGGCCTACGGCGTTGGAGTCGAAAAGGGTGTAGGCGGGGGGATTCTGGGCGATGGGGTCTTGGGGCAACTGCTGGGGCAACGACGACATGAAGTCCTCCAGTTTGAAAGCTGGTCTTGAATGGTACGCGTCAATCAGGCGGAAAGTGTGTCGTTGGTTTAGGGTTGGGTTCGCGTGGTGCTGTAACCGATTGTCAGGGCGAAGGCGCTCGCCTAGTATTGTCCCAAGTCCGGTTGTTGATTGAGTTCCGAGAGGTTCGCCAAGAATGCTAGTTGAGCTGCGCGCGGAGAACTATGCGGTAATCGATCACGCGATTGCGTCGTTCGGGCCGGGATTGAACCTGCTGACCGGCGAGACGGGCGCGGGCAAGTCGATCCTGGTGGATGCGCTAGCGCTGCTGATGGGCGGGAAGGCTTCGTCGGAGGTGGTGCGGCATGGGGCGGAGAAGGCTGTGGTGTCTTGCGTGTTTGAGTCGACGCCGGGGGCGGAGCAGGTTCTGGAAGAGAATGGGATCGATTCGACGGGGAACGAAGTGATTCTGCGGCGGGAGATACTGGAGTCGGGAAAAGGGCGCGTGTTCGTAAACAATCAGCCGGCTGGGGCGGCGGTGCTGAAGCTGCTGGCGCCAGAGCTTGCGCTGGTGCACGCGCAGAGCGAGACGCTGAGCAGCTTTGACCAGGCGCAGCAGCGGATCTTGCTGGATCGATTTGGGGGGATTTCGACGGAGTCGGTGGAAGCGGCGCATCAAGGGTGGCGCGCGGCGGCGGACAGGCTTGCTGAACTGGTGGAGGGCGAGCAGGACAGGCTGCGGATGGTGGACCTGTGGAGCTATCAGAAGAAAGAGATTGACCAGGCGCAACTGAAGGCTGCCGAAGATGAAGCGCTGGAGACGGAGAAGCGCGTGCTGGCGAACAGCGAGAAGCTGTATACGGCGGCGATGAGCGCGTTTGAGCAGCTTTACGAGGGTGGGGCTTCGGCTGAAGGGGCGCTGCGGGGGGCGACGAAGAATGTGCAGGAGCTGGCGCGGTATGACGGGAAGTTTGCCGAAGCGGTGCAGCAGCTCGAGGGTGCTCGAGCAGCGGTGGGGGATGTTGCCGCGAGCTTGAGGGATTATGCGGAAGGAATCAACGCGAGCCCGGAGCGGCTAATAGAGATTGAGGACCGGCTGGCGGCACTGGACCGGCTGAAGCGGAAGTATGGGAAGACGGTGGCCGAGGTGATCGCGTTTGGCGAAGAGGTGACGCGGAAGCTGGGCGAGATCGAAGACCGCGAGGGGACGCTGAAGGAGTTGGAGACGGGGCTTGCGAAGGCGGCGGCCGAGTACAGGGGCGCGGCTGGAGAACTGCACAAGGAACGGAAGACCGCGGCGGATAAGCTGGCAAAACTAGCGGAGGCGGAGATCAATTCGCTGGCGATGAAGGTGAAGTTTGAAGTGGAAGTGAAGGCGGCGGAGCGAGAGACGGGCTGGAGTTCGTGCGGGTGGGACGAGGTTACTTATCGGATTGCGACGAACCCAGGGGAACCGCTGAAGCCGCTGGATGAGATTGCCTCGGGCGGCGAGATGAGCCGGGTGATGCTGGCGCTGAAGGTGGCAGTGGAAGAAGGTACTGCCAAGACGGTTAAGAATCCTACGCCGCGGACGCTGGTGTTTGATGAAATTGACATTGGGATTGGTGGGCGGGCGGCCGAGGCGGTGGGGCGGAAGCTGAAGGCGCTGAGCAAGGGGCAGCAGGTGCTTTGCGTGACGCATTTGCCGCAGATTGCGGCGTTTGCGGATCAGCATTTTCTGGTGGATAAGCGGGAGGCGGACGGGCGAACGAAGATGCAGGTGCGGCTGCTGGACGATCGGGCGCGGACGCATGAGGTGGCGCGAATGCTGAGCGGGGCGAAGGTGACGGAGACGAGCCTGCAGCACGCGGGACAGATGATCGCTGGGAGCCGGTAGGGTCTGGGGTCAAGGGAAACGGTCGATTTTGGCTGAATTCTTTGGCTGAATTCGGTGAGAAACGGCTAATTTCAGCCGAATTTTGCGTTTTCCTGATTTCCGTAAATCATTGATTTTATTAGTGTTGCTGGAATTTCCATGCAAATCCCGCACATTTTGTGTTTTTTTTTCAAGAGAAATTGAATTTCGCACTCACGGGACGGCGGTGATGGTTTTGGCAGACGGCAGCGGTGTGCCGACATTTCGGGCTACTTTAGCGGCGTAGAGAAGCTTTGTGGCGGAATGATCGGAGAGGACACCGCTGGCCAGGGCGAAGCCGACACATGCGACGAAGCTGCGTATGTTTTCGATGCCGGAGAGCGGAGGCATGGCAGAGAGAAAGGCGTCTCCGGCTTCCTTGCATGCGACCAACCGGCTCTTTTCCCTCCTCATCACCCGGCGATAGGCTATTATCCAAGCCTCATGACAGTGGGCGACGGCAGGATCTTGGAGGGCGGGAAGGCGTTCGATTTCCTTAAGTTTCGGTTTAAGGGGTGCGAGGGCACAGAACATGGCGGGCTCCGGTGGTGCGGTTGGCTGGTCGTCAGTGGTCAGGGTTCAGGGATCAGAGATCAGAGATCGGGGATCAGGGATCAGACTGAGGGCTGTTTTGGCATTCAAGATTAGAGTCTGCGCCGGAAGATGGAAATAATGTGCAAAGTCGCCAGTAAAAAGTCGCCAGTAAAAAGAAGGATTGATTAGACCGTTGGGGCCGTCAGCGGCAGGAGAAGACGAATTCGTTTCCGTCGGGGTCTTTGAATTTGGCCATGGTTCCCCAGGATTCCTTTTTGGGCTCGGCGGCAAGTTCCACGCCTTTCCGCTTGAGGGCGGCGGCGGTGGCGAAAACGTCGTCGGTCCAGAAGGTGACGGGCTGGAAGCCGCCGATGCGTCTCTCGTGGCCGGACGGGGTGAAGAGGGCGAGGTTTACGTCGGAGCCTGGGATGAGGAGCTCGATCCAGCGCTGACGGGGGCCGAAGGCCTGGTCGGTGGCGACTTTGAAGCCGAGCATTTCGGTGTAAAAGGCGAGGGCGCGATCCTGGTCGCTTACGGGGATGCTAACGATCTCGATGCCGCGAATCATGGGAGCCTCCGGGTTGAGATAAGGGGACTTCCCCTATGCCATTCAGTTGAGGTGAAGTGCGGGCGAGGACGCCCGCACGACAGCCGGTCAGGAGACCGGCGCTACATTTGCCGGCGGCCTTTGAGAAATCAGACTATAACCGCGGTCGGGCGGGGTTGCAATCTGGTTGTTATTGGTATATTGACGATCGGTATAGGGGCGCATTGAGAAGGTGTGGGCGAGCGCGCTAAACCATCCCGCAGGGGCTGAAGCCCACGGTTTTTTGTGACCTTGATCGGCACGACTGAAGTCGTGCCCTTTCAAGGCATGGCTTTACCTCGGGGCTATCATTCGATGACGGAAATGGATGAATATGTGACCGATGTGCTGATGCGGGATCTTGTTGGCCACGACAAGAGGCCGGTGAGTTTTCTGGTGTACCTGTGGCTGGCGGCGGAGGGGCAGCGGCTGGGCGGCGAGGTGCAGATCAGTTACCAGGAGCTTGCCGAGTCGATCGGGGTGTCGAAGAGCTCGGCACAGACAGCGGTTGGATGGCTGGTGCGGCGGAGGCTGCTTAAGGCGACGAAGGCAACTGCGACGGCGGTGCCTTGCTACGAGGTGGTGAGCCCGTGGAGGGCGCGGGGAGTGAGGGACTGAAGGACGAGGTAAGAGGGACCAGGGACCGTGGACCGGGTCCAGGGCCTGGGACCGAGGGATCATGGAATGGGGAAGGCCGGCCGACTTCAGCTCAAAAAATGGGGCGATCTTGGCAAGATTTACCTCGAAATGAGGAAACTGACAAGTTCTTCCTCGAAATCGACGTGAAAACGCGCGGTGGGTTGATGCATTTCAGGCCCGATCGGGCATATGACATAACAAGGGTTGTTATATTCGCCGGACAGAGAACAGATTTCAGATTTCAGAGGCCGGGGGCGAAGGGTCTGAGGTCAAGAGTCCAGGGACTGGCGGGGGGCGGTGGTGCAGCGATCTCCGATCCTTAATTCAGCAGTACACCCTGGTTTGGACCATCCAGCGAGAACGTTGGTATCTCGATATCGAAACGCTCACCGCTCTCGGTCTCCATCTGGTAAGCGCCGCCCATCATCCCGGATGTCGTGTCGAGAGGGCAGCCGCTCGTATATTCGAAGCTCTCGCCGGGCTTGAGGACTGGTTGCTCGCCAACGACACCCGGCCCCTTGACCTCTGTGAATTCACCACGCGCATTTGTGATCATCCAGTGCCGGCTCAGAAGCTGTATCGTTTCGAGTCCCTGGTTCTCGATGATCACGCGATAAGCCCAGAAATACTGCGAGTTTTTCGGCGACGATCTCGCCTCGAGGTAAGTCGGCACAACGCTTACCGCTATTCCTCGTGTGTTTGCTTTATACGGTGTTGGATCTGCCATAGGGAGAGCTTAGAGCAAACGCCGTCATTGTCAAACCGAGGACTAGGCGAGGCGGCTGCAGTTCGAAATGAGTAGTTCGTACTTCTTGTCATGGTGGGTGTTTTTCATTGGGATTCGCTCGATCTGGAGCCCATGGCTGTTCGCCATGTCGACCACTTCGGGGCAGTCGTCGTAAGTCATCAGCACCAGTCCAGCCGCGTGGCTGAGCAAATCAAACAGCGCAGGATGATCAAGCTCACTGTGGTTATAGAGCCTGCGACCGGCCCGCTTCCCGTTCCCTGCGGTGTAGGGCGGGTCGATGAAAAAGGCGACGTCTTTGCGGTTCAGGAAGCGGTTGATGAGAGCGAAGGCATCTCCTTCAACAAACTTTACCCCAGAT
>Ga0302275_10000107_pt1 | contig 87912 bp, 72 predicted proteins | sample III_Bog_N2_2_FD_200229 | JGI IMG/M metagenome (GOLD analysis project Ga0302275, IMG submission 200229) | Peat permafrost microbial communities from Stordalen Mire near Abisko, Sweden - III_Bog_N2_2 | ecosystem: Environmental > Terrestrial > Soil > Wetlands > Peat | place: Sweden: Abisko... | reverse complement strand
CGGATTTCCTTTTCCATCAGCCACTCGGCGGCGCGTTTCAGCTGCGGATGATCGGCGGGCACGCCGGATTCGCGCAGGCAGATCGCGACGATGGCGGTGTCCCACACCGGCGAGAAGCAGGGTTCAATGCGGATGGTATCAGCCTCTTCATGCTCGAGCCGTTTCAACTCGTGCGCCGCGCGAACGACTTGCGGATGGTCGTCGGCATAGCCGAGCGCCTTGAGCGCGATCAGCGAATTGAGCATCGCCGGGAAGATCGCGGCCAGGCCGTCGCTGCCCTCGAAGCGCTCGAGCATCCACTGCTCGCATTTCCGGAGCGCCTGCCGGCGGAACGGATGGATGCTATGCTCGGCGAACCATTCCGCAAGCTTGTGCAGGCGGTCGAGCCAGAGGAAGAAATTGCGGAGCGAAATTTTTTCCGGATCCGGCGCCAGCGCCAGATCGCGTTCGTGGATGCCGTCAGGAAACAGCTCGTCGAGGTTGACGGACACCGGGCGCGTGGGCTTGAAATGGTTGATGATCGCCAGCGGCACGATCATACCGCGCGACCAGTTGCTCATGTCCCAGAAATTCACATGGAACCATTTGCCGATGAGGAGAACCTCGCACGGAATCGTCGGGACGTATTCCCACGGGAACAGGCCGATGAGCGCCAGGTAGAGCTTAGAAAACGTGTTCATGCGCGGCACACCGCCGAAGTGCAGCGCCACCTCGCGCGCGCGCAACATCCGCGGATCGGTCACCGGCACGCCGGCGAGCTTCAGCGCGAGATAAGCCTTGATCGTGGCGTTCACCTCCGAAGGACCATTGAGGTAGATGTTCCAGCCACCGTCCGGGAGCTGCTTCGCCAGGATATGATTGACCGCCTTGCGCTGCCATTCCTTGTCCACGCTGCGGTTCCAGTGATGATAAACCACCGTATCCGAGACGAGCGTGGAATCCACGAGCAGTTCGCCGACCCAGAAACCTTCCGGTTTTTGCTCGGACAGCAGGAAATCCTGCGACCGCTTCAGCGCGGCCTGGTACCGGAGAACGAAATCTTTTGCCGCCGCCGTGCCCGGCGCGTTGGCGACCGGATTCACGCGGGAATCACTTGCGATGAACACGCGCATACTCTGCGGATTTGCCAAAAAAGAGTAAAGAATTTCCTGCGCGACCGCGAACGAGATTGGCAAAGGAGATCCTGGTTTAACCGGCAGCCTTTGAAGGCTTGAATTCTACCACCCGCGATTTAACCTGAACCCATGACCGCCCCGAATGACCCGCCCAAGCCCGGTGACGATGACGGTGGAAAATCGCTCGCCTTCCTGGTGCTCCGCGGCTGGCTGGCAATCCGCGCCATCCTGACCGGCGTGGAAAAATTCAGCGCCTTCCAAACCGTGCAGAAACCTCTGATCGACCCGCTGACCGGTATGGAAGATCCCAGCGGCGCGCTGATCGACGTGAAGCTGAAATATTATTCACTCACCAACAACGCCGGCATCCCCGCCGGGCTCAAGGACAAATTGGCGAACGAGCCGTTGCTGCCCAAATTCGCGCTGACGACGTTCGACCATCTGCTCGGGCCGGTACTCATCCTCACCGGCGTGCTGCTGCTGCTCGGCCTCGGCACGCGGCTGTCGCTCTTCGCCCAGGGTTTGATTTACATTGCGCTGACCGCCGGGTTGATCCTGCTCAAGCAGGATGACGGCGTCGCCTGGCTCGGCATCCATATCGCACTCGTGGCGTTTGCCCTGATGCTGGCCCGCTACAACCGCTTTGCCCTGCTCAAAAAATGGTAACTCCATCCGTCAGCCGCCGGGCATTCATCGGCACGACCGCCGTCGCTGGCGCAGGCTTGATGCTGGCCTCAGGTTCCAAAGTCTTTGGGCAGTCCGGGTCCGCCAACCGCAAGATCAAGGTCGCGCTCGTCGGCTTCGGCGCGCAGGGCCGGGTGCTGCTGGAATCGCTGCTGAAGATTGACGGCATCCGGCTGGTGGCCATCTGCGACATCTGGGAATACGCGCGTACGTACGGCGAACGTTACCTGAAAAAAATGGGCGTCGAAGTCCGTGCCTACGAGAATTATGAAGACTTGCTGGCCGGCGAGAAGGATTTGCAGGCGGTCGTTGTAGCCTGCCCGGATTTCTGGCACGCGCCCGTGACCAACGCCTGCTTACAGGCCGGGCTGCACGTCTATTGCGAAAAAATGATGAGCAACACCATCGCCGGCGCGCGTTCGATGGTGCAGACGATGCGGGAAACCGGCCGGCTGCTGCAGATCGGCCATCAACGCCGGAGCAATCCGCGTTACCTCTTTGCCCTCAACCGGCTCATCCGCGAGGCGAAACTTTGCGGCCGCCTGACCGCCGCCCAAGCCCAATGGAACCGCGCCGTGACGGAAGATTTTGGCTGGCCGAAGAAGTCCGCCATGACGCCGGAGCAACTGGCCCGATATGGCTACACCGACATGCACCAGTTCCGCAACTGGCGCTGGTTTAAAAATCTTGGCGGCGGTCCGCTCTCGGACCTCGGCGCGCACCAGATTGATATCTTCAACTGGTGGTTTGGCGTGCCCCCGCGCGCGGTGCTGGCCAGCGGCGGCATTGACTATTACCCCAACCATGAGTGGTATGACAACGCGATGGTGATTTACGAATACCCGCTGCCGGACGGCGTGGCGCGTGCCTTTTATCAGGTGCAGACTACAACCAGCGCCGGCGGTGGTTACTTCGAGTATTTCATGGGCGATGAAGGCTCGATCCGGATGTCGGAAAATCCGGCGCTGTCGGCGATCTACCGCGAAGCCCGAGCACCTGCGTGGGACGACCTGGTCCGAAAAAATTATCTCCGCGCCAAAACCGGCGGCCCCGCGCCGACGCCCGATGCCACGAAGGTGGACGTGCGGGAAACCGCCCCACTTGCGGAATATGAGATGCCCGTATCGTTCAACAAGGCGCTGCACCAGCCGCATCTGGAGAACTTTTTCAACGCCATCCGCGGCCAAGCGAAATTGAACTGCCCGGCGGACGAGGCGTTTGCCAGCGAATACGTCATACATAAAGCGAACGAAGCCATCGCCGCCCAGAAAACCATTGTCATCAGCCCGCAGGAAACCCAGGCTTAAAGACCACTTCCCATGAATAAATTGATTTTGCAATTGGCCGTGGTCGCGGTGTGGCTCACGACCTTGCCTTTGACCGCACAGGATCTGGTCCCGCTTAAAACGGAATTACCCAAGCCGCTCTTTACCGGCACGCCGGTGCCGATCGAAAACGTGCCGAACCTGGAACCACCGCAGAAAGGGAAACGCCCGGTTTTGCTCGTCCCCGCCGGCACGGTCAATCTGGCCAAAGGCAAAACCGTCACCGCCAGCGACAGCGAGCCGGTCATCGGCACGCTTGACCTGATCACCGACGGCGACAAAGCCGCCGACGAGGGTTCGTGGGTTGAGCTGGGACCGGGCCGACAATGGGTGCAGATCGACCTGGAAACGAACGCCATCATTTATGCCGTCATGGTCTGGCATTACCACGCCCAGGCCCGCGTTTATTTCGATGTTGTCGTCCAGGTTTCCGACGACCCGAAATTTGAAAAAAATGTCCACACCATTTTCGACGACACCAACGGCAGCGGCAAAGACCTCGCCTACATTGAATCCTACCAAGGCAAGCTCATCGATGCGAAAGGCGTCCAGGGCCGGTACGTCCGGCTCTACAGCAACGGCAACACGACCAATCGGCTGAACCACTACATTGAAGTCGAAGTTTTTGGCAAACGTGCCACTTAAGCGAATGAAGCAGGCTGAATGCGGAAGGCAGAAACCAAAGCGAAACCGGTGACCGGCAAGCCTTTTTTTCAATCAGCCTTCTGCCTTCAGCATTCGGCCTTCCTCCTGATCGCCCTGCTCGCGCTGGCCGTGCGTTTGCCGCAACTGGGCGAAAGGCCGATGCACACGGATGAATCCGTCAACGCCTACCTCGCCGGGGAACTGCTCGCCGGGGAACATTATCAGTACGACCCACATGACCGCCACGGCCCGGCGTTGCTGGAGCTGACCCTGCCACTCGTCCGATTGGAAGGCGCGAAAACCTTTGCCGACCTCACAGAGAGCCAGCTCCGGCTTGTCCCCGTCCTGGTCGGCAGCGCCACCGTGCTGCTTTTGGGCGCGGCGGTGGAAATTTTCGGCTTCATTCCCTGTCTGGTCGCCGCTTTGCTTTTCGCCGGCGCGCCCCTGCCCGTTTATTACCATCGCTATTTCATCCATGAAACCTTGTTCGTCGCCGCCTGCTTGGGCTTGATTCTGGCCGGCGGGCGGACGTTGCAGAAAAAATCGTCACTGACGGCCGCATTCGCCGGGGCTTGCGCGGCTTTGATGCTCGCTTGCAAAGAAACCGCCGGTCTCCATTTCCTAGCCATGGGACTGGCCATTGCCATCGTGTGGCGTCAGCGCAAACCGTGCAGTATTCCGCCGGTTAAAATCTGGCTGGCCGGCGGCCTCGGCTTACTCATCACGGCCGTCTTGCTATTCACTTGGGCCGGTCAAAACTGGCCGGCCCTCGGCGATTTATTCCGCGCCCTGCCGCATTTGGCCGCACGCGCGGGCGGCGAAGGCCATGAGAAACCGGTTTGGTATTATCTCGTTCTGCTGGCCGGCGGCTGGTCCGGGGCGGCGATCCTAATATTGGCCGCAGTGGGTTTTAGCCAGGCCTTCCGCCGCCCGGCGGCTGGACCAAAATTGTTCATCGCCGTTTACGCACTGCTGATCCTGGCGATTTACAGCGCGATTCCCTACAAAACGCCATGGCTGGCTTTGAACTTCTGGTTGCCGATTTCATTACTGGCGGGATTCGCCATCGAACGAATTTGGCTGGCCAACCCGAAGCCCACGGTCCGCGCCGTCATTTTGATTGGCTGCGCCGCGTTGGGCCTGCTCATCATCCACGACACCCGACACTGGGTTTTCCTGCAGCCGGCAGATGAAAAAAATCCCTACGCCTACGCCCACACCTCCGGTGATTTGTTGCGGCTGCCGGCACGACTGGAAGATTTAGCGCGAGAAAATCATCTCGCTCATCCGCGCATCGCCGTAGTCGCCGCCGACCCGTGGCCCTTGCCCTGGTATCTGCGAAAATCTTCGTCGGCTGGATATTGGCAACCCGATCAGGCACCTGGCGACGCGGATTTCTTCATCACGATCACGGACGTTTCCGGACTGTTGGCCGCACGGTTGAAAGATTTCCATCCCGATTTTTTCGGCCTCCGGCCAAACGTGCTGCTGATCCTGTGGTCGCCGCCGAAAATTGATTCCCGCCATGAGTGAAACCAGCCTCCAAGTGTTCCGGCATCATGCGATGGCCACCCAACTCCAGGTGCGCATCGCCGACCAGGAAAAAGCGTATGCCGCCCAAGCTGCGCAGGCGGCATTTGCGCTGGTGGACGATTTGGAATCGCGCCTGAGTCGCTTCCGCGCCCATAGCGAAATCAGCCAGATCGCCCAACTATCGCCGGGCGATAAGCTGCGCCTGAGCGAACCGGTTTTAGCCTGCCTGACGATGGCGCGTCGAATGGAATTTGCCACGCGTGGTGCCTTTTCCGCGACGGCATCAGCGCTGAAAAACCAGCCCACCCAACCGTTGTGGGCGTTACTGCCCGCGGAATTTTCCCTCCGCTGCGACAGCGGGCGGATTGAGTTTGACCTCGGCGCGATCGGCAAAGGCTTTGTGCTCGACCGCATGGCCGAGTTGCTGCGGGAATGGGACTGTCCTTCCTTTCTGCTGGTGGCTGGCGGCAGCAGCGTTCTCGCGGGCGCAGCACCCGCGGGAACGTCCGGCTGGGATTGCGGTCTGGGCGATGACCAGTCCGCCCGGCGACACTGGCTGACGGAGATTTCCTTGAGCGGCTCCGGTCTCGCCGGCCAGGGCGCACATATATTTGATCCCCGCATCGGTCAGCCGGCGCAACGCCAGCAGCGGGCTTGGGCGCTGGCGGCCACTGCCGCCGAATCCGACGCGCTTTCGACGGCCGCCATGGTCCTGGATGAAATTGAAATCACCGAAGTCACCCGCCGAAATCCAGATTGGCTGGTGCTCCTGCACGAGGAAAATCAATGGCGGACCCTGGGCCTCCGCCCGTTACCGCCCATCGCCTGAAGCTGGCCGGCCATTCCCACCGTTTCGGGAAAGGTCCTGATCATCAGCGTCATCGTAAGCATCAAAGCCGTTGCATTTTTTCGGCAATAGAATCCGCACCAAACAGGGTTTATTTGTGGCTGAATATTTTGTGCCTGCGGGTCAGTCCTGGACCGCATGGGCTTTCAGCGATTCCAGGTCTACGAATTCCAGTACCGAGATGTGGCACGCCTCCAGCAACACCGGGGATGCGCACCCCGCTGCCAGCGCCTGTGCCCAGCTCCGCACGCAAACGCACCAGCGGTCGCCTTCCGTCAGGCCGGCGAAATCATATTCGGGGCGCGGGGTGATGAGGTCGTTGCCTTGCGCGGCCAGATAATCGAGAAACGGCTGGGTGACCTGACAGCAGACCGTGTGCAGTCCGTGATCCTCCGGCCCCGTGCGGCAAAAACCATCGCGGTAAAATCCGGTCACGGGCGACTGACAGCAGGCTCGTAATTCTCCACCTAAAACATTCGTCGGCATGCCGTGAGTGTGCCCCAACCGCACGGGCGGTCAAGCGGCGGCTTGACGGTTCGGCGTCTGATCAGCCCTGGTATTGTGCGTCGCTGACCTTTTCCAGCCAGTCCACCGCTTTGCCATCGAGCTGTTCTTGAATGGCGATGTGCGTCAGGGCCGTGGTCGGGGCGGCACCGTGCCAATGTTTTTCACCGGGCGGAAACCAGACGATGTCGCCCGGCCGGATTTCTTCAATCGGTCCGCCCCAGCGCTGCACGCGGCCGCCGCCGGCGGTCACGATCAGGGTCTGCCCCAGCGGATGCGTGTGCCACGCGGTGCGCGCGCCGGGTTCAAACGTGACGATCGCACCGCTGACCCGTGCAGCCTCGCTGCCCTTGAACGGCGAGTCAATGCGCACCGTGCCGGTGAACCAATCTGCCGGTCCTTTGTTGGAAGGCTGGGAGCCTGCTCGAATGATGTTCATATCAGTATTTTTTCTGGTTGTTAAATATTGAAAAGAGAATAGCGCACTTGCGCCCGGCTGTCGCCTGCGGTCTTGCTCGAAAGCGCAGTTGAACAGGAGCGAACCGAGAAAACAGAGGGTGGATGAAAATCTCCGTTACTTCTGTTTCCTCCGGTTAATTCAACGTTACCGCCAGTAATCGCTAGGAGCCGGCTTGGCCCTGGGCCAGCGGACGGTTTGGGGCGAAATGTTTTCGGGCGGCAAAACCAGACGGTTAATCCAGTCCGAGACGGCAAACGGGCCGGCTTCCATCCAGATCCACGCGATCACCGAGTCCCGCTGGACTCCTTCCGGCAGGGATTTCGCCAAGTCCAAGGCTCCCGGAACATCCGTTTTGGCCAGTTCATCAATGCAACTTACCAGCGCTTGGCTTTTGGCCTCGGAATCCGGCTGGGACTGCACCCGGCGGATCATTGTATCCAGAGCGCGTTGTCGGGAATCGGCGTCCGGCATCTGGCAAACCCAGCGGAAGGCTCCGGGCCAATCGGTCTGCATCCAGTTGTCCAGGACGGCGAGTTGAAAGAAGAGATCGGAATCATTCCGCCCGTCATCGTTCACAATTTTGCCCGCGATGGCGCTGGCATTGGTCATCGCCGATCCGGGATTCACCCAGCCCAACCGCAGCAGCAGCCACTTCTGAAAATGGCTGCGTTCCTCGTCGTCCACAATGGCCGCGGCCGCCTGCAGGACTTCGGGAATTTCAGCCGATGGAATTTCCGCGGCCAAATGATCCAGGCTGCGCCGCCGGTTTTCAGCCTGGTCCGCGCCACCAATTTTCTGCAGCACCTGCGAGATGGATTCTCCCCCGCCGACGGTCAGTTCAAAGGTTCCGGACGCTTCCGCCGCCGCTTTTGCCAAAGCCTGCCGGTCAATCTGACGTTGCCGCCAGGTATTTCTGGCGACCACGCCGGCCGCCAACAAGGCCAGCGCCGCCAGCACCGCAAAAACCTTGGTGAGTCGGCGCGCCTTCCGGTCTTGGTCCGGCAATGTCTGAACTTGAGTTGGGGCGGCTTTGATCTCGCTGTGCGCGTCCAGTGGAAGATTTTGGGTTTGCTGAACTTGGTTCTGCGCTTCACGGGCCTGATGCTGCGCCGCCAACATTTGGCCCTGCGCCTCGCCAACTTGATGGCGGGCTTCCGCCAATTGACTTTGCGCCGCGCGCGCTTGGCTCTTAAATTCCTCAACCTGGCTTTGCGCGGCCAATAATTTATTCTGTGCTTCCTGAGCTTGCTGACGAGTTGCTTCAAGCTGGCTGTGCGCCTCCTGGGCTTCGCGCTGCGCTTTTGCGATTTGATTTTGCGCGTCCTGAAGCTGGTCCACATGCATCTGATTTTGAATTTCCCGGGCTTGGTCCTGCGCGGCTCGGGCCTGAATGCGGGTCGCTTCAAGCTGGTTCTGAATTTCCCGGGACGATTGTTGCGCTGCCAGAACTTTGCTTTCGGCCGCGCGCGCCCGGCTCCGGGCTTCCTCCAACTGGACTTGCGACTCCCGGACTTGATTTTGAAATTCCTGAAGTTGTTGCCGGGCTTCCCGCGCCTGCTGCTGGGCGTCCAACACTTGGTCTTGCGCGGCCTGAATCTGGCCCTGAACATCGGGCGACAGATTTTGTCGCTCCAACAACTGGGTCTGCGCTGCGCGGGTTTGCCGGTCGGCTTCGCCCAATTGCCGCCGGACTTCCTCAACTTGATTCAGGGCTTCCCGGGCTTGCTGCTGCGCTGCCGCCAGATCAAAGAAATGACGCTGCTGTTCTCGCCACCATAATCCATTGAAACCAACTCCGATCACCAAGGCGATCAATTGGATTTTGGCCATCGCCAAATCCGCCTCCGCCTGCCGATGATCATGGGCCAGAATTTCCCGCTGCTCCGCCCCGTGCCGCGCGTCCACATAAATATGTTTGCCGGCGCTCCGGGAGGTGTCCAGCGTTCCATCGGACCGCACCGGGTGACACAACGCGGGAACAAAACATTCCTCGGCCTGGGTCGTGCCCGGCGGATGGTCATTGCTGGCATGGGGTTCCCCGGCCACCACGATGGGGAAAATGTGCTGGCCGCGCCCGAGCTGCTTGAAATAACGCACCGCTTCATTCACCAACCGGCTTTGGGCCGAACGGGGCGAACAAACGACCACCAGGCAGCGGGATTGTTCCAAGGCCTGACGCAACTCCGCACTCAGGCTGGCAGCTTCGGGCAGTTCCAGCTCATTCCGGAAAATGGGTTCAATTCGTTCCGGAATGATTTCACCGCGCCCATTGATCTGGCCGATAAATTCCGGCGGAATGGAAAAATCTTTCAGCGCGGCGTGCAGCCAGTCGCCCCAGCAACGACCGTCGGACGCCGGGGCGTCTCGGCGCGGCGAAACATTGTCCTCAGGACTGTAGCTGAGGAACGCCCAATATTTAAATTCGTGATCGGCCATGAAAAGCGGGTCAGAATAAATTGTTCGAGCAGTGGAATCAATTCTTGGCCGCAGATTTTATGCACCGGCCGGAAAGTCGATGGCCTCATTTCCGGATTTGTGCTAAGAAAGACGAAAAGATCGCTGCCGCCGGTGCTCGCCGGGAGCCAGGTCGGTTTTTAACCACAGATGAACCCAGATGGACACAGATTAATCCCCTCGCCCATCGGAAGGGGCAGGATGAGGGCGAGCGTCAAACAAACTTTCCAGATCAGACCATTTAATTCCGCATTCAACATTCCCAATTCCGCATTTGAAATGAGCCTCCTTACCTCGGCTGCTACGTCAGGGAGCGGACATGATCCAGCCGCGGGCTTTGGTCTCGCGCTTTAAGATCGTGAAGGCCGGTTTGTCGGTGCCGGCGTTGGGGTAAGTGCGCAATCCCAGGCTACCCAGGTAATCCAGAAACGCGGGCGCGCCGACTCCGTAATATTTTCCGAAGCCATCCACCGCTCCGGTCGGCAGATCATGCAGCCAGACCAGCGTCACGAGCCGGATTTGTGCGGGGTGTTCGTCCCACGCGGCAAACAATTCATGGATGAACTGCGCCTGCCGGGCTGCGGAACTCCCGCAGCCACTCCCGGAGGGATACCCCGCCTCCACGAAGGAGATGGGCCGGTTCGTATACATCCGGCAAATGGTGTTGAAGTCGTCAGGCACCACGTGCGGGTCGCGAACGGCGAAGGCGGGCGTCAACGGATAGTAGGAAACCATGACCACATCCGCCTGCCGGTTGAGGGCGGCGGCGAATTTGGCCTGCTTCAGGTGCCCGCCGAACATGAGGGATACGCCAACCTTCAGCCCCGGCCGCTTGGCGAGCGCGTGTTGCCGGGTGGCGGCAAAGAAGGCGGTGTATTGCCGCCACTTCTCCAGGTCAGCGCCGAGCACGCCATCCACTTCGTTGCCGATGGAAAGCTCAGCCAGTTCCACGTCGGGCATTTGGGCAAATACCCAATCCAGCAGCTCATTAAACCGGGCGATGACCGCCGGGTCGTCCAGTGGCTGGTCGCGCAAATCGGCAGGCAGCCGGTTGCGGTCCGTGTCCAAGGTGGCCAGGCGCAGGCTCAACTGGAGGTGCCGGGGCGGATAGTAGGCATTGGCGACTTTCGGCCAGGGCGAGGCGAACACGTGGGGCCGCCGCTCGACGTCGTCCCAATTCAGTTTGAGCGATACCACCTGCACGCCGGCGGATTCCGCCAGTTTCATGGCTCCGTCGTAATTTTTGTTTTCCGCCTGCGTCACGGCGCAACCCAGCAACCGGTGGTCGCCGCGCGGAACGGGCGTCGGCGCGTCGGCGGCAGGCAGGCGCGCCGGGAGGCTGGTCAGGGCGATGGCCATAAATATTACAAAGAATCTAAACATGGGTTTTATCTGGGTTTTCAAAAGGGTTACCGGCCGCAAATCGGCAGGGAATTTCTGAGAGTTTCTTCCGAAGACACCAGTTTGCAAAGACTTTTGCCGTCCGTTCCGGTTTGCTCCGGCATTACCCAAGATTTACCAAAGAATGACAATGTTTTGACAAAAGCCCGCCGGTTTTGGTTATTATGCCACATGACCAAGACCCTCCTTAGCGCGGCGCTAATGCTGGCCGCGGGGTGCGTCGGCGCGGAGCCGAGGTGGGTGCTGCACGAATGGGGCACGTTCACTTCCTTGCAGGACGAATCCGGGCAGGCCATCGGCGGCATCAACACGGACGACGAACCGGTACCCCCGTTTGTCCACCGACCCGACGGTTTCAGCCTGATTAATCCATCCGAACTGCCGCCGAGCTATTTCAAAGGCGTGCCGGTTTGCCATCCGGACGTGACGATGCGACTGGAGACGCCGGTGATTTATTTTCATCCGCCAGCCGGGGCGACGGATATCCGGACGGCGAGCGTGGCGCTGAAATTCAACGGCGGCTGGCTGTCGGAATTTTATCCGGATGCCGGAGTTACAGTGCCCGGTTATGCGGACGAGCATCACCGCTTCGGTCATTTGCTTTCGACCACCGAAAGCCAGCTGGAGTGGACGGACCTGAAAATCGGTGGCGACTGGCCGGTGACGAACACGACCGCCCACGTCTGGACTGCGCCGCGCGCGGTGGCGGCGGCGCTGGTGCAGGCCGAGAACGGGGAAAGCGAGCGGTTTCTGTTTTATCGCGGCGTCGCGCATCTCGACGCGCCGCTGCGGATTGCGCGGGACAGCGTCACCGGCAGCCTGGTGTTTCGGAGCCAGTTAGAGGCGCTGCCGACAGATCAAATCACGCTCCCGTCACTCTGGCTGGTGGACATTCAGCCGGGCGGGAAGCTGGCGTTCCGTACGCTGCCGCCGGTCACGATCGGGCGGGATTCCGGGAACCCGTTGCTGGTAACGCCGGCGGCGTTTGGCCGGGACGATTATGAACACGGCAACCTGGCGAAGTTAAAAGCTTCACTGCAGACGGCGCTGGTGGCGGGGGGGCTTTATCCGGACGAGGCCCGGGCGCTGTTGAACACGTGGGAATTATCTTATTTCAAAAGCCCGGGACTACGGGTGTTTTTCCTGGTTCCGCGAACGTGGACGGATTTCTATTTGCCGCTGACCACCTCGCTGCCCGCCGACCTCAACCGGGTGATGGTTGGACGCATCGAACTGGTCACGCCGGCCCAGCGCAACAATCTGCTGGAGTTGGCGCATTATCCCACGAATGTGATCAGCCGGGAGGCGGGCCAGCTCGTTCAAGATTTTTTTGGCCCGATGTCTTTGGCGGCAACCAACAATCTGGCCGCTGACCGGGCCATGCAGCGGGTGAACCAGGAATTTGAGCAGGTGGGCACGGGCCTCAAACCGTTGTCAGCCTTTGTAAGCATTCCGAAGACGTATCGCACTTATCTGGACCTGGGCCGGTTCCGGAACGCGCTGATTTTGGACGAGGCCAAACGCCAGCCGACGGAGGGATTGGCTCAATTAATCGCCAACTATCGGCTACAAGCCTACCAACCGCCAGACCCCACCGGGAAATGAAACGGCTTTGGTGGCGCGTCACCGCCGCGGCGTAGGGTGATTTAAGATTGGGAAAGAGCGGTTAACCCATTAAAGTTCCGGCATGGGTGCATTTCCCGTCAGCCTCGAAAAAACGAACCAGCTGGCGGAGCGCATGGCCGCGTTGGGCGTGCGCGAGGCGGACATCGAGGAAAGCTTTGTGCGCTCCGGCGGCCACGGCGGCCAGAACGTCAACAAGGTGTCCACCTGCGTCATGCTGTTGCACCGCCCGACGGGGGTGTCGGTGAAATGCCAGACGACGCGCCAGCAGGGACTCAACCGGTTCATCGCCCGCCGGTTGCTGCTGGACAAGGTGGAAGAGCGGCAGCACGGCTTCGTCGCCGCCCGGCGCGCGGAGATCGAGAAAATCCGCCGGCAGAAACGTAAGCGCTCGCGCCGCGCCAAGGACAAGATGCTCGCCGACAAATCTCATCATGCGGGTAAGAAAGCGGCCCGCCGGCCGGTGGCGATGGACTGATCCGTCCGGGCCCGGCGCGCGGCGGGGCGCAAAGATAAATGGAGATAAAATGCCGGTTAAGCCGAAACCTCTGGTAGGTTGAAGGTATGAACATCCTCATCGAGAACGCGGACAACCAACAATACCTCACCGGCGACCACCTCTGGACCAAGGTGCTAGCGGACGGTCAACATTTTTCCAAAACCGGCACCGCCTTTGAAGCAGCAAAAAAATCGGCGATTGGCAAATTTAACATCGTCGGTTACATCCCGGAAACTCGGCAGTTCATTAATTTGGACCATGGCCACGGCCGCGGCCCGACTGAAGCCGTGCCGGCCTGAGTTTGCGCAGCGCGTCGCCCGCGCAAAACGGGCTGGACATATGGGGCATTTGTGTTTTCTTAGAGCTGAATCCATTCAGAACCAAACCAAACTTATGCCTATGAATTTTTTGGGCAAGTTGCTATTTCCCAACCTGCCCAATTGGCAGCGCCGACGACAGACCCGAATCATCCTTTGGGCGATTGCGCTGGCGGTGCTGATTGGGGCCGCCGTCGTGATCGTCATGTTCTACACCAACAACACCAAGCAGTGAACGCCCCGAGGTAGCGGGTCACGGCTGCAGTTCGTAGTTGAGAAAAGACAGGCAGTAGATCGCCGCCGTCTCGACGCGCAGAGTGAGCGGGCCAAGCGTGACGGGTCTGACCCCGGCAGTTTCGAGGGCCGATAATTCTGCGAGCGTGAAGTCCCCTTCCGGCCCGATCCAGGCCGCCGCACTCCGGGGCGGACGGCCGTGTTGTTTCTTAAAATCCAAAACCCATTCGCGCGGATGCCGGCGTTCCGTTTGGAGCGAGCCGACGAAGGCTAATTCGGATGGTTCGCCCTGCGTCAGAACCTCGGCGATGGTTTGCGGCGCGGCTACGGCCGGCAGCCAGGGTGCGCCGCATTGCTTGATGGCCTCGATGGCAATCGTCTGCCATTTCGCGCGCTTGGCTTCAGCACCGTCGTAGTCGAGCTGTGTCACGACGCGGTCCGCGAGTAGTGGCACGATGCGGTGCGCGCCGAGTTCCACGGCCTTTTGAATGATGCTTTCAATGAGCTTACCCTTGGGAATGGCCACCAGTAACGTGATGGCGCAGGCGGGAGCGGGCGTGAACTTTTTTTCCTGCACGGCCAGCCCGAGGGAGGTTTTTGAGCCGCTCTCGACAACGCACAATACTTCATAGCCGGCACCGTCCAGGACGGTCACGCGTTCGCCGCGTTGCAGGCGCAGGACATGCAGCGCGTGGTGCGCTTCCCGTCCGTCCAGCCGCAACAACGGTTCGCGGCAGTCGGCGGGTGGCAGATAAAAACGGTGCATGTTCAAGGGGCCGGGTGGCGGGTGGCGGGAAAACCGGTCACGCGTCACGCGGGCGCATCACCCGAAAAACTTTTTCGCCTTGGCAAAAAAACTTTGTGAAAGCGGCATCTCCCGGCCGTCGCACAAGGCGGCAAACTCCGCCAACTTCTGCCGTTGCTCGGAGTTCAATTGGGTCGGCACTTCGACCTGGACCCGCACATGCAGATCGCCCTGGCCGTAGCCCTGCAAATTTTTCACGCCGCGGCCCTTGAGGCGCAGCAGCACGCCGGGCTGGGTGCCGGCGGGGATTTTGACCGTCGCCTTGCCTTGCAGCGTCGGGACTTCAATCTCCGCGCCGAGCGTGGCCTGGATGAAACTCACCGGCACCTCGCACAACAGGTCGTCCCCGTCGCGCGAGAACATCTCGTGCGGCTTGACCTGAAGGAAAACGTAAAGATCGCCCGCCGGACCGCCGCGCGAGCCGGCTTCGCCATTACCGGCGGAACGCAGGCGCGAACTCGATTCCACGCCGGCGGGGATGCGCAGCTTGATCTTGGTCGCGCGTTCATATTTGCCGCTGCCAGCGCATTTCTTGCACGGCTTTTCGAGGAGGCGCCCAGCCCCCTTGCAGTGAGGACAAGTCTGCGCGATGCTGAAAATACCGCGCGAGGTCAGGACCTGGCCGCGTCCGCCGCAGGTGCCGCAAGTGCGCATTTTGGAGCCGGGTTCCGCCCCTGCGCCATGGCACTGGTCGCACTGGTCGGCTTTGTTGAGGGAAATCTCCTTTTCACAGCCCAAGGCCGCCTCCTCGAGCGTGATCTGCAGGTCGTAGCGCAGATCATCGCCGCGCTGCGGGCCGTTGGGGTCCTGACCGCCGCCAAAGAGGTTTTCAAAGATGCTGCCACCGCCGCCGCCGCCGAACACTTCGCGGAAGATGTCAAACGGATCATGAAACCCGCTGCCACCGGCAAACCCGCCGCCCCGGGCTCGGGCGCGGGGGTCGAAGGCATCGTGGCCATACTGGTCGTAGGCGGCGCGCTTCTGCGGGTCGCTCAGGATTTCGTAGGCATGGCCGAGTTCCTTGAAATTTTCCTCCGCCTGCTTGTCGCCGGGATTTTTGTCCGGGTGAAATTTGACGGCCTGCTTGCGGTAGGCTTTTTTGATTTCGTCGTCGCTTGCGCCCTTGGTGACGCCCAGGATTTCGTAATAGTCGCGTTTGGCCATGGAGAATAGAAAATTACGGATTCCGGTTTAGGCCACGGCGGCGGGCTTTTTGGCGACGATGACGGTGGCGGGACGGAGCAGGCGATCCTTGAACTTGTAGCCTTTGCGCAATTGCTGGAGGACGCTGCCTTCGGCGGCCTCGGCGGATTCCTGCTCGGAAACGGCTTCGTGAAAATTCGGATCGAACGGCCGGCCGGCGGCGTCGATTTCCTCCAGACCGGTTTCGACGAGGGCGTTTTTCAACTGCTGTTGGATCATCAGAACGCCGGACTGCATCGCGGCCAGCTTGTCGCCCTGGGCGTTTTGCGCGGCGGCCAGGGCCATCTCAAAATTGTCGAGGACGGGCAACAGCTTTTGCAGCAGCGAGAAGCTGGCATACTGCGCGGCCTCGATTTTCTCACGGGCGGCGCGCTTCTTGAAATTGTCAAAGTCGGCGGTGCTGCGCAGCAGGCGATCCCAGTTTTCGTCAGCCTTGGCGGCGCGGGCGCGGAGCTCCTCCAACTGCGCCGGCGTGGGCGGCGGCAGCGGGGCCGGCACGGCGTCGGTCGTTTCTGACGGGGACAGATCGTTTTCAGTTTTGCTCATAGGCTTTTTGCGTCCAAACATTCGAGTGGCCAAAATAGCAGAGGCCAGACGTCCGGGCAACGGGCAAGAAGCCCGGCGAAATTACCGGCGACAGATTGAATTTTGGGATTATTGCGGCGGGACGAGCTGCTGGAATTCCGGCAAGGCGCGGAGCGAATTCAAATGGACGTCGGTGCGGGCCTGGGTGAGCAGGTCCCGGGCGGCAGGATTGGCCTTGAGGCGACGGGCGCTCAAGGTGAGGGCCAGCTTGAGATTGGCGAGAGCGGGCGTGGTCTGGCCCAGGTAAGCCTCGAGCGCGGCCAAATCGTAGTGTGGATCGGGCTGGTCCGGCGCGAGGTCGGCGAGTTTTTGCATGGCGACCAGCAGCCGGGGCAGGTTGTTGAGCTGGGAGAAGTAGCTGGCAATGGCCGCCGCTTCGGGATATTTCACATTGGGGTTGGCCAGCGCCTGGTCGAACAATTCGATGGCGCGGTTGGTCTGCTGCATCTGAGCATAGGTGACGCCGAGCGAGATGAGGTTGCGGATATCGTTGGGGTTGCTTTGGGCGGTGGCTTCCATCTGGTTCACCACGTTGAGGGCCTGGGCGTGGCTCATGGACTGGGCCTTGAAGTCCTGCACATTTTTGATGAGGCCGGTGATCTGGTCGTTGTACGGATCCAGTTTTTTGCAGGTTTCGGCAATCAGGATGGCATCATCGAACTGGCGTATGGCCTGCTCGGGGTGGCTGGCCATTTCCTCGGACTGGGCCATTTGCAGCAGGAAGTTGATGTAGCGGAACACGGCTTCCGGACTGTACGGGCAGAAGGCAAAGGCCTGCTTGAAGGCGTAGTCAGTTTCACGAATGAGCGCGGCCTGACTGGCGGCGGTCTTCTGCCGGTATTCCGGCGGGCATTGCGGGCTCAAGCGCCACGCATACATACCGGCCTGCGAGCTGCGCAGCTTGGAGAAAGCCTTTTGCGCATCGTCATCGCGGACGAAGGCACGGTCACCGGTATAGCCCCGATAATTATTCTGGATATAGGTCTGTTCAACAAATTGGCAGATGTTGCTGACCGAGGTGTCGTAGGTAATCCAGTTACCGCACAGGCGCGGGGTGAAATCGTTCCAGAACTTGTGGTCTAGATCGAACACATCCTGCGTGAGTTCGGGCAGCGGATTCCGGTTGATCTTCATGATAACGCTGAACGGCGTTTCGTAGGGATACATCCAGTCGAGCGGGAAACTTTCCTCGACGTAAAACTCATTCGTCGGGCAGGCGTCAAAGATGACCTTGCAGAGCAGGCCGTTGATTTTCATTACGGCCACCTGGCCAGATACCTGGACGTGGCCGTTCTCGATGTTCACATCTTCGCCGGGGGCCAGCTGGTTGAGCTGCGCGCGGCGACCGACATCATCCGTGTAATCCTGAAAACACTGCTGAGACTCCTCCGGCGAGGGGATGTGAATTTCATTCGGCGGATAGACACCCGCTTTGCGGCGGTAGGCTTCAACATAGGCGCCCCATTTGGTGAACGGCACGTCGAGCGTGTAATAAAGCGACTTGTTGACGAGCCCAAAGATTCCGGAATCGGAGTTAGCGGGGCCAAAGGCGATGCCGAAGAGGTATTTTGAAAGTTCGCTGAAGAACGGCGGGTCGATCTGCTTAGAGCGATTGTATTGGGCGCGGAGATAATCAAGATAGGTGCCGTCCGCCAGCGCGTTTTGGGTGATAATATATACGTCGCGACGGTCGAATTTCTGATCCTGCGCAGGTTGACAGCGGTGCGGGATGAAGCTTTCGCAGAAAATGATATAGGTCGGGCAGAAACGGCCCGGGTCGGTGCCGCCGAAAAGAATCGTGTCCCGCGCCATTTCCGGATAGATGAGCTTGGCGTTCTGCGGGTCTTTGAGGAGGTCGGCCCGGCGCGTATTGTCGTAGCTCAATTTTCCGCTCGTCGGATCCTTGAACGGCGGGGTGAACATGTCATGGCCGAACCAGTAGCCGAACCAGTGATTGCGCTGTTCGCATTTGTACCAGTGCGACAGGCCGGAACAGACCGGCGTGATGGCGAAGATGCCGAGCAGGATGAGCACCGGACCGCGCTTGCGATAAACCAACAGGGCGAGCAGGAAGATCACCGGCAATGAAATCAAGATCAGGCTGGAATAGACCGGCAATCCGTATTGATCCTTGGCAAAAGCCTGGCCGATGCAGCGAAACATGTCGCCAAAGCCAAACTGACCATCCGGGCCCAGCGCCAGAAAATCCCAACCACCCCAGGTATGAAACGGGAGCCAAGCAACCTTCATCTGGCCAGCTTGCCCGAAAAAGAGTTTGCCGATCGCGTCCACGAGGCAATAGATGGCGAGCAAGACCGCCACGCCGCCGCCGAGGAAACACCAGCGGCGGATTTTTTCGTAATGCGTGGCCACATAGGCCGCCAGAATCGTGATACCGTAGCCGATCATCATCGCAAAAATTGCGTGGGACGCGGTGAAGAAAACCTTGTTCAAATCGGAAGTGGAACGATCAGCGCTGACGTTCAGCAAAATGACCAGCAGGATGGAGAGGAAAAAGTAAATGGTGGTCACGCCCAGAATCCAGGAACGTTCCCGCTGGTGCATTTTCGTTATAAACAGAAACGGGATCAGGCCAATGAACAGATAGACCCAGCTAAATGACTGCGCCAAACCCTCGGCAATGTACCAGAGCTGGAACGCGAACCGCGCCGGGTCTTGAAAGACGTTGGTGGCTTCACCGGTGTTGTATTGGCCGCGGCTCAAGGCGTGGAAAAAGCCCTCCACCGTGCGCGGATAGCCCCATTGCATGGGCGGATCGGTCATGCCGGACACCGGTTCGTAAAGATAAACGAGCACCCCGAGGACCCACATCGCCCCCAACAGCAGCACCGTCTTCCATTCCGTCAAAAATTTACCGGTCTTTGTCCAGAGCCAGCCCGCCGAGAGGATGGAACTGATGCCGATCACATGGAAAATGGTTTTCTCCGTGAACGTCATGGCGTTCAAGGCCGGTACGGTTCCAGCACTGATGAAATAAAGGATGAAGATGTAGAGCACGCTGTTACCGATGAACAGATCGCGCCCGAGCCGAACTGAAATGAGCGCGAGCAGGATTTCCACCCCCGGCGCGCTCAAGAGCAGGCTTTGATGGATGGTCGCGCACCAGCCGTAAATGAGCATGGCCAGATAGAGATACCGCCGTTGCTGCGGGGCATACATCCAGCGCATCAACAGCACAAGCATGGCGATCAACCAAGGCACGCCGAACACGGAAATACGGTTGATGACCACCGATTCCTTCCACATGAAACCACCCAAGCCCAGCAGCGCTCCCGCCACGACGCCCGACACCGTGCAGATGAGATTTTCCCAGCGACCGGGGATATTTTTCAAATCCTCGATGCCCTCAATCATCATGCTGCTGCCACGCGACACCATCAGCGCAAGCAGGCCGCAGCCCATCGCCGCCGCAAAGGACTGGCCCACTTCGACGCGCCAGGCAACGTTGCCGATCGGCAGGATAAACGTCCAAAACCAGCTGTACACCGCCCAGAACGGATAGCCCGGGGGATGCGGGATGCCGGCATAATAAGATCCCGTGCACAGCTCGCCGGAATCCTCCAAGGTCAATTCCGGCGCCAGCGTGCACAAATAAACCGCCCAGACGGTGCCAAACGTAATAATTAACGCGAGCCAGTCGATCCGCCGGAACATCGCCGGCACTTTGACCGGCACAGCGGGCGGGGCGGTTTTGACGTCCTTCGGCTTCGTGGCCGGAGTTTTGGCGTTAGCGGGATTGGTTTTATCCATGGTCAGCTTTAATTGCTAAAATTCGTTGTCGGCGTAAAACCGATAATAGACTTGAAACCGCTACGGTTTGTCCAATCAAAAGTGACGCTGGCCAGATGGTTTTGCGCTATTTGTTCACCGGCCGACGCATCGGCGGCGGCGCTGGGGTTGCTCACGACCATCGCCATGACCGGCTTGGAACGGAACCCGTCGCCGCCGTGATTAAACGCCATCAGGGTGAGGATGACACAGGCGATGGCCGGGGCCAGACTCCCCCAGCGCCAGGCCAACGGGGCCGGGGCCGGGGCGCTGGAGAATATCCGCCGTTTAAGCCCGGCCGCCGGCCGGCGCGGCCGCCAGGAACGTAATTGTGCTTCCGTCAGGTTCAGGTCTTTCATAAATAACTCCGGCTAGTTTGATTTTTATCTTTTGCAGCCCATAACGGTAACGGCCCGCGGCCGTGTTGGGCGATATTTCCAGCAGGCCGCCGATCTCCTCGAACGTGCAGCCATGCCAGAACTTCAAGACGATGACCTCGCGCTGGTCCACCGGCAGTGCCGCCAGGCAACCCATCGCCGCGCGTTCCGCCGGCGTCTCGTCCGCCGTCCTTTCGAACCAGCGCAACGACTCCCATTCACGCGTCACCCGCCGCCAGAGCGTCCGCTTGTAATTCAGCGCCCGGTTCCGGAAGCTTCGCACGCAATAATGTTCCGGCTTTGCCGGCGGTCGCGCCATTTGCGCCAGCGCCACGAACGTCTCCTGCAGGACGTCTTCCGCTTCGCCATGGCCCAGGCCAAGCGCCCGGCCGTAGAGGATCAGCTCCGCCGCCTTCGCGTCGTAGAGCGGTTCGCACCAGTGGATTTCGCCGGCATCGGTCATCGTTTCAACCCATAGACACCGTCCGGGCGGATTTTGTATAAAAATTTTTCACTTCACCCGCCGCCCTGCTTCCGGCAGCATCCCGCGCGAATGTATAACGGCAAGAAAGTCGTCGTGGTCATGCCCGCGTACAACGCGGCCAAAACCGTCACCCAAACGGTGGACGAAGTCCACCAGCAGGGCATCGTGGACCTGATCATCCTCGTGGACGACCGCAGCCGGGACGACACCGTGCAGGTTGCTTCCCAGCTCCTCGGCGTCCGCGTCCATGTCCACGAGAAAAACACCGGCTACGGCGGCAACCAGAAGACCTGCTACCGCCTCGCGCTGGAGGCTGGCGCGGACATCGTCATCATGGTTCACCCGGATTATCAATACACGCCCAAGCTCATACCGGCGCTCGCCTCGATCATTGCCAACGGCATACATCCCTGCGTGCTTGCCAGCCGCATTCTCGGCGGCTACTCCTTGCAGGGCGGCATGCCCGGCTGGAAATACGTCGCCAACCGCTTTCTGACCGCGGCGGAAAACATTCTCATCGGCGCGAAACTTTCCGAGTACCACACCGGCTACCGCGCGTTTTCCAAGGAACTCCTCCAGAAGCTCGACCTTTCGCACAACTCCGACGATTTCGTCTTCGACAACCAGATGCTGGCGCAGATTTTCTGGCACGGCTACACCATTGGCGAAGTGAGCTGCCCCACGAAGTATTTCACCGACGCCTCGTCCATCAATTTCCGGCGCAGCGTCAAATACGGTTTCGGCTGCCTCGGCACCGGCTCCAAGTTCCGCCTCGCCAAAATGGGGCTGATCAAGTCGAAGCTCTTCCCGAAATGACCCAGGTGGCATGGCCAAGCCGATTTCGCCATTCAACAAATCCGCACTTTTGAGTCATCAATCCTGCTCGGCATATTGCCGGAGTAAATCAGGGTCAGTGAGTTCGTGCATCTATTCATAAATGTCCGCAGTCGCCGGAAAGCGCCATTTTATTTAAAAAAACAGCGGGGGCGGTCTCATCCAGCCGAATTCGCCGACGGACAAACCGCCCGGCGCTGTCGGTGAATAAAATGCTTTTCGCGGGTCAAGCGCCCATCCCCGCCGGCGGCGGGCGGCCAGGTGCGAAGGTCTTTCCGGAGTTTAAACATGCTTCCGGCGCGCCGTTCGGAATCAAACTTTGCGCCTCTGCCGCTCTGCGTTAAGCTGCGGCCGTGAAACCGAAGACCTTCATGCTCATCGCCGGTGAGGCGAGCGGGGATCAGCTCGCGGCGGAACTGGTGGCGGCGCTGCGCGAGCGGTCGCCCGGGGCGGAATTCTTCGGCGCGGGGGGCGCCCGGATGGCCGCGGCGGGCGTGGAACTGGCGTTTGATCTGACGCAACTCTCGGTCATCGGCATCACGGATGTGCTGAAAAATCTGTGGACGTTCCGGCAGCGATTCAATGAATTGCTGGCGCTGGCCATCAAGCGCCAGCCGGACGTGGTGATCGGCGTGGATTACGGCGGGTTCAACCTGCGCTTCGGCCAGGCGGTGAAGGCCTACGTGCGGGGCAATCCGTTTTCCCAGTGGGACCCGAAAATTGTGCAATTCATCTCGCCGCAGGTCTGGGCGTCGCGTCCAGGCCGCGCGGACAAGCTGGCGCGGGATTACGATTTGCTCCTGAGCATTTTTCCGTTCGAGCGGGACTGGTATGCCAAGCGCGCGCCCAAGCTGCGGGTGGAATTTGTCGGCCACCCGATGATTGGGAGATTTGCCAATGACGATTTGCACGCGGCGAGCCGGCAGCCGAGAACTCAAACCGAAAGCGGAAAGCGGAAAGCGGAAAGCGGAAACCTGCCGGAGCCGGCGCAGATCGGCGGTACGAGATCTAAAATCTTGTTGCTGCCGGGTAGCCGCAAGGGCGAGTTGCAACGACATCTGCCGGTAATGCTGGCGGCGTTGAAAACAATTCAGGAAAAGATCCCGGCGGCCAAGGCAAAGATGGTGCTGCCAAATCTGGGGCTGATGACGCTGGCAAAATCGCTCGGCGCGGAGGTGGAAATCCAGATCGGCGAATTGCCTTGGGCGTTGGCGGAGGCGGATGTGGCCCTGGCCTCGACGGGCACGGTGACAATGGAGTGCGCGTTCTTCGGCGTGCCGACGGTGACACTCTACAAAACCTCGTGGCTCACCTACCAGATCGCCCGGCGCATCGTGACGGTGAAATCCTTGACGATGCCGAACCTGCTGGCGGGCACGCCCGTTTATCCGGAATTCATCCAGCACGCGGCGACGCCGGAGAAGCTATCGCACGCAACGCTAGAACTGTTGCAGGACGAAGCGCTCCGGGCGAGGATCCAGTCGCAACTCGCCCAAATCATTGCGTCGCTCGGCCCACCGGGCGCGGCTGGCCACGCGGCCAAAGCCATTTTAAGCTTATAATCCGAAGCATACGATTGCGTCAAAGCTGATAACTCAACCTGAATTTCCCGGCGGCTGGGCATAAACTAAATATGAAAGACCTGACAAATCCGTTTTGGATCAAGCTAAAGGGGCTGATGTTTCTGATCATCGGGGTGGTCGCCGGCGCGCTGCTGTTCCTCGACGACCCGACCTGGCGGACCGCCGCGTTACTCGGGCTGGTGATCTGGAGCTTTTGCCGGTTTTACTATTTTGCCTTTTACGTCATCGGGAAATATGTGGATCCGACCTACCGGTTTTCCGGGCTGATTTCGTTTGTGCGCTATTGGTTTCAAAGTCGGCGGTGATTTTGACTTTCCCCGGCTGGCTGGCTACCCTGCCCGCATGGAATCACTCCACGCCCCCTGGCGCATCGAATATATCCTCGCGCGGAAGCCGGATTTGAAGGAAGGCCTCTTCGCGCGCATCGCGCAATCGTCCGAGGACGAGGAGAACCTCGTCGTGGTGCGCGACCGCACCTGTTTTGCCCTGCTCAACCGCTATCCGTACAACGGCGGCCACCTGATGGTTGTGCCGTACAAGGAAGTGCCCGACCTGAACGGACTGACGGATGAGGAGTTGGCGGATCTCTGGAAATTGGTCCGCCGCTGCACCAACGCGCTGACCGCCGTGATGAAGCCGGACGGATTCAATGTGGGCATCAACCTCGGCAAAGTCGCCGGAGCGGGCATCGCAGAGCATTTGCACATCCACATTGTCCCGCGCTGGAACGGGGACACCAATTTCATGCCGGTTATCGCCGGCACCGGCGTCCTGCCCAATGCGCTGAAGGAAATCGCGGCCAAATTGCGAACGGAACTGGCCAAATAGATTTGGCCACGAATGCCCACGCGACCATCGGCGAACACCTGCGACTGAAGAAAATTAGTATTTAAATTGTGGCCACTGAAACGCTCCATTACGAAAATGCGCGGTTTGCGCAGCAATTGTTCAACCACGAGCCGCGCAATTTGGCGGCGCTGGAAACCGAGCTGGGCGTCAAGGCGACGGCCCGCGAAGGCTGGATCCGGCTCGACGGGCCGGCCGAGGCGGTCGAGCGCGCCAAACAATTATTCTCCTCCCTGCAGAATTTGTTGCAGGCCGGGTCGCCGGTGAAGAACCGCGAGTTCACCCATGCGCTGCAAGTCGTCAAGCACGATGGCGCCACGACTTTGAAGGACATGGTGAGCGACCGCGTGACCACCCATGAACGCAAGCCGGGCGTGACCGCCAAAACTGCCGGCCAGAAAAAATATCTGGATGCCATCCGCAAGCACGACATCACGTTCGGCATCGGCCCGGCGGGCACGGGTAAGACTTTTCTCGCAGTGGCGATGGCTTTGTCGGCCATGCGCGAGGGCGCGGTGTCCCGGATCATTTTGACACGGCCAGCGGTCGAGGCCGGCGAGGCGCTGGGGTTTTTGCCGGGCGACCTGCTGGAAAAAATCACGCCGTATCTGCGGCCGCTGCACGACGCCTTGCATGACATGCTGCCCGCCGAGGAGATCGCCAAGCACATGGAACGGGCGACGATTGAAATAGCGCCGCTGGCCTACATGCGCGGGCGCACGTTGAACGACGCGTTCATCATCCTGGATGAGGCGCAAAACTCCACGACCGAACAGATGCTAATGTTTCTAACGCGGCTCGGCCACGGCTCCAAGGCGGTCATCACCGGCGACGAATCGCAGGTGGATTTGCCGCCGCATAAACATTCCGGCCTGGCCGAGGCGCACCGCGCGCTCAAGCATACGGAAGGCATCGCCATCGTGGAATTTTCCAAGCGCGACGTCGTGCGGCATCCGCTGGTCCAGCGCATCATCGCCGCTTACGAAAATCATCGGGGCAAGGCCAAGACCGAGACGGAATGAACTGCACCGTAAACATCGCCAACCGTCAGCGAAAACAGAAAATCAACGGACGGCTACTGAAACAGATCGTGGCGGAACTTTTCGCGCAGCTGGAAATCACGGAGGCGGAACTGGGCATTCACCTCGTCGGCACGAAGGAAATGGCGCGGGTGAATTGGCAGTTTCTCCAGCATGAAGGGCCGACGGACGTGATCACGTTTGACCACTCGGAAAAGCGGAAAGCCCAAGGCGGAAAGCAAAACCAATTGCACGGCGAATTGTTTATTTGCGTGGAGGTGGCGATGACGCAGGCAAAGGAATTTAAATCAACCTGGCAGTCGGAGGTGGTGCGGTATGTGGTCCACGGCGTATTGCACCTGCTGGGCCATGACGATTTGACACCCGCGTTGCGCCGCCGGATGAAACGCGCGGAAAACGGGCTCGTGCGGCGGCTGGCTGGACGATTTTCACTCGCGCAACTTTCCCGCACCGCTAAACTGGACGCGTGAGAAAGACGTTTTTTACCCGATGGCGGGCGAGTTTCTTCACCGGCCTGGCGGTGACGCTGCCGGCGTTGCTGACGCTGGCGGCGGTCAAATGGGTGTTCGGGACGATCTCCAGCTTCACCGATACGCTGTTGTTCTTCCTGAAATATTACCCCAACCCAAAATTGGTCTATGAGAACGGCCAGTCGGGCCCGATGTTCTGGTACTGGAGCCTGCTGGCGCTGGCGCTGGCCGTGGTGCTGATCAGCGGCGTCGGGGTGCTGACGCGCTATTACATCGGCAAGCGGCTAATCGAATGGCTGGACAGTCTAATGATGCAGGTGCCGCTGCTGAACAAGTTTTATGGCGCGATCAAGCAGGTCAACGAGGCATTCGCCGGTAATAAAAATTCCTTCAAGACCGTGGTGCTGGTGGAATTTCCGCGCGAGGGAATGTATTCTGTCGGCTTCCTGACCAGCGAACAACGCGCCGAAGTGCAGGCAAAGACCCCGGAACCGGTCGTCTGTGTTTTCATCCCCACCACACCCAACCCGACCTCCGGCTTTCTCGTGCTCGTACCGGAGGACAAGGTAACGCGGCTGGAAATGAGCGTGGCGGACGGCATTAAATACATCGTCAGCCTAGGCTCAATCGCTCCGGAGTTGCCCTCGCCGGTTAAGCGCAGAAAATAAACCGGCGGATTGGAAAACGCTTCGCGCATCATGCCTTCCTGCATCTGCCAACCTCGCCCTGCGGCGGCCAAATGACCGAGTCCGCCAGCGGCATTATTCTGCGGACGCGTCCGCTGACGGAAACCAGCCTGATTATCCACTGGCTCACCCCGGAAATCGGCCGCATCGCCACGGTGGCGAAGGGGGCCCGGCGGGCGAAGTCCCCGTTCGCCGGCAAACTGGATTTATTTTACGCCGCGGAATTCTCCTTCAGCCGCAGCCGGCGTTCCGACCTGCACAACCTGCGCGAAGTGAAACTGCACGAGACGCACGGCGCGATCCGAGCGGATTTGGAAAAACTGCAGCAGGCGGCCTATGCGGTCAATTTCTTGGAGGTGGCCACCGAGCCGGAAACGCCGCTGCCGGAGATTTTTACGTTGATGCGCGATTTCCTGAAAGCATTGGATGGAGCGGTGCCGGCCCCGCAGAACATCTTTGCGTTCGAACTGCACTTGCTGCACGCGCTTGGCTTGGCACCGGACCTGGCACAGGCGCGTTTGACGCCGGGCTCAAAAAAAATCATCGCCGCCCTGCTTCCAGCCGATGGCAAAATACCGGCCGGCTTGCAATTGAGCCGCGCACAGACCGTGGAACTGCGAGAATGGCTGGGCCGCTGCCTGATCGCCCACCTTGGCCGACTGCCACGCGGTCGGGCATCGGTGGTGGGCGGCGCGGCGGAAAAATAGTTTTGTAACCGCAGATTTGCGCTATATTCGGCCCAATTCGGAATGATCACGAAACTCTTAAAACGCGTTTCCAGCGTGCGGTTGCAGCTGGTGGGAAGTGTTTTTTTGTGGATTGCCCCCGCGCTGGTGCTGACGTTTCTGATCAACCAAGACTGGTTCTGGCTATACGCGCCGGAAAAGCTCCGGTATTACGCCATGAGCGTGCCGTGGGAAAGTTTCATCGTCGGCCTGCTGGCGCTGGCGGCCGCGTGGTATGGCGGGGAACATTTCATTTTGCGCCAGGTCCGGGCCCTCACGCGCGCCGTGCAGCGATTGGCCGGCGGCGATTTCAAGGCACGTTCGGGGCTAAAGGCGGCCGAAGGCGAGATCGGCCAGCTGGCGCAAAAATTCGACATGATGGCCGCCGTTCTTCAGCAGCGACAGATGGAACGCGATGCGGCCGAGCGGAAGATTCTCAACCGCGCCATGCAGCAGACATCCGTCTCCGCCGTGGGCCAGTGCGCCCTGACCAACCGCGACCTGCAGGTCATCTATGAACAGGCGGTCTATCGCGTGGCCGAAATGTTTGCCGTGGAATACACCATGCTGTATCAGCGGTTGCCGGACGGACAGTTGTATCCCCTCGCCGTCTATGGGTTGGCGCCGGAAACCACCGGGGGCACCGCGTTCATGCAACACAAGAAATCGCAGATGTCCTGGACGGCCGAGACCGGCGAGCCGACGGTGGTCACGGACTGGCAACTGGAAACCCATTTCGCCAAATCGCCCCTGCTGACGGAGCTGGGCGTGGTCAGCGGCATCGCCGTGGCGATCCCGACGCGCGGTAAACCCTTTGGCGTGCTCGCGGCGCACTCGACGAATCCCCGGCAATATTCTTCGGATGACCTGCAGTTCCTGATGGCGGTGGCCAACGTGGTGGGCATGGCCACGGAACGAATCCGGGCCGAGAACGAGACCCAAAAGCTCGCCGCTTTCGTCAAGGAGAACCCCAACGCCGCGCTGGAAATCGCCGCGGATGGCACGGTGAACTATTTCAACGACGCCGCCGAGAAGCTCGCCACCAAGCTGGACCAGGCGCACCCCAGCCAGATTTTGCCGGAAGGCTTTCCGCAGATTGTCAAAGAGTGCCTGATCGACAATCACGGCCAGACCGGGCTGCTCACGAAAATCGGCAGCCACACGCTTGCCTGGTCGTTCCATCCACTGACCAGCAGCGGTGTCGTCCATTTTTACGGCGAGGACATCACAGCGCGGATGAACCTGGAGGCGGAACTGATGCAGTCCGAAAAGCTCAAGACCTTTGGCCAGTTCGCCGCCGGGATCGCCCATGATTTCAACAACATGCTGACCATCATACAGGGTCACGCCAGCAAGTTGCTTACCGACGATACCCTGCCGATGGCGGCTAAGGATTCGCTTGCGCAGGTCTATGCCGCCGGGGATCGCGCCGCCCGGCTGACGCGTCAGCTACTATTGACCAGCCGCAAAAACGTAATGCAGCCGACACAGCTAGATCTGCGGGAAGTCGTCGGCAGCATTAGCCAGATGCTCCAGCGGCTCGTGGGTGAAACCATTGAACTGCGGTTTAAAAGTCCATTGGTCCTCCCGTTCGTCCACGCCGACCAGAGCATGATCGAGCAAGTGGTGATGAACTTGGCCAGCAACGCGCGCGATGCCATGCCCGACGGCGGCACGCTGGTCATTGAGATCTCCGAAACTTTCGTCGACCCGGAGCACGCGGAAATCCATCCGGAAGCCGCCCCCGGCCATTTTGCCAAACTCGAGGTCACCGACACTGGCTGCGGCATGGACGAGGCGACCCGCAGCCGCATCTTCGAACCATTTTTCACCACCAAAGACATCGGCAAAGGCACCGGGCTGGGCCTGGCCACCGTGTTCAACATCGCCCGCCAGCACAACGGCTGGGTGGAAGTTCTCAGCCAACCCGGCTGCGGCTCCACGTTTACGGTCTATCTGCCCGCCAATACCGGTGCCAGCCACCCCACCCCGCCCGGCCTCATCCCGACGCTCGCCCCGGCCGCCGGGGGCAAGGAAACCATCCTCATCGTCGAGGACGAGGAAATGTTACGGCACTTGGCGCACGAGATTCTCGTCGATAGTGGCTACCAGACTCTGCAGGCGGCCTCCGGCCGGGAAGCGCTGGTCGTCTGGCAGCGGCACGCCGGCAAAATCGACCTCGTCCTCACCGACATGGTGATGCCCGAGGGCATTTCGGGCATTGAACTCGCCGACCGGTTACTCGCGGAAACCCCCCGGCTCAAGGTGGTGTTCATGAGCGGCTACACCGCCGAGGATGTGGGTGCCGAACTGCACAACCACGCCAACACCAGCTTCATTCAAAAACCCTACGGCCAGGCCGAACTCATCCGGGCCGTGCGCGAGTGCCTCGACAAAACCCCGGTTTAATCTCCGTGCTCCCCGCGGCCACTGCTGCGGGACTGATCCGCAGAAAGTCGGTTGCATTTTTTCCCAACTCAACGGAAGCAATTAATTCGGATTAAATGATTTTGCCGGCTGCCCGAGATTCCGCCCAGCTCCATTTGTGTTTCATCTGTGTGCATCTCTGGCAATCGGGTCTTTCCCTGACTTGACGCGGCCCGCATTCCTACTATTTATTAAATATGCAACTCGACAAGCTCACTTTGAAATCGCAGGAGGCGTTGCAGGACGCCCAACGGCTCGCGCGGGAATCGTCGCATCAGGAAATGGACGGCGAGCATCTGCTCCTCGCCCTGCTCGGCCAGAGCGAGAGTCTCGTGCCGGAACTGCTGGCACGCATCGGCGTACCGCCAGCGCAGCTCCAGCCAGATTTGGAAAAGGAACTGGCCCGCCGGCACAAAATCCAGGGCGGCAACGATCCCTACGCCGGCCGCGATTTGCAAAAAGCGCTCGACGCGGCGCATTCGGAAGCCACCAAGCTGAAGGACGATTACGTCAGCACGGAACATCTGCTGCTCGGCCTGCTCGACGAGGCCAGTCCGTCGCTCAAGAAGATTTTCACCGCTCACAACCTCAAGCGTGACGCGGTTCTCAAGGCGCTCGCGGAATTGCGCGGGAACCAGCGCGTGACCGACCAGCAGCCGGAAGGAAAATTTCAGGCGCTGGAAAAATACGGTCGCGATCTCACGGCGCTTGCGCGGCAGGGGAAAATTGATCCGGTCATCGGCCGCGATGAGGAAATCCGCCGCGTGATGCAGGTGCTGACGCGCCGCACGAAAAATAATCCAGTGCTAATCGGCGAGCCGGGCGTGGGCAAGACCGCCATCGCCGAAGGGCTGGCGCGGCGCATCGTCAGCGGCGACGTGCCGGAATCCCTGAAAAACAAGCGGCTCGTCGCCATGGACTTGAGCGCGATGATCGCCGGCGCAAAGTATCGCGGCGAATTCGAGGATCGGCTCAAGGCGTTTCTCAAGGAGATTACCGCGAGCGAGGGTAAAATTATTTTGTTCATTGATGAGTTGCACACGCTGGTCGGCGCGGGCGCGGCAGAAGGTTCGAGCGACGCGGCGAACATCATGAAGCCGCAGCTCGCGCGCGGGGAGTTGCGCTGCGTCGGCGCGACCACGCTGGACGAATATCGCAAACATATCGAGAAAGACCCGGCGCTCGAACGGCGCTTCCAACCGGTGCAAGTCGCCGAGCCGACGGTCGAGGCGACCATCGCGATTTTGCGCGGGTTGAAGGAGCGCTACGAAGTGCATCACGGCGTGCGCATCCAGGACGCGGCGCTCGTCGCGGCGGCTACGTTGTCGCATCGCTACATCACAGACCGGTTTCTGCCGGACAAGGCGATTGATCTCGTGGACGAGGCAGCTTCGCGCATAAAGATGGAATTGGATTCCAAGCCGACGGAGCTCGACCAGCTTGACCGGCAGATTTTGCAGTTGGAAATCGAGCGCACGTCGCTAGCCAAGGAAAAAGACGCGGCGAGCAAGGAACGGCTCAAGATCATTGACAAGGCGGTCGCGAACTTGAAGGACAAATCCAAGGCGCTCACCGCGCAATGGCAGAATGAAAAAACGGCGGTCAACGCCGTGAGCATCGTTCAGCAGCAACTGGAGCAGGCTAAAATTGAATTGGAAAAAGCGCAGCGCGCGGGTGATTTGTCGAAGTCGGCGGAAGTGCAATACGGCAAGATTCCCGATTTGGAAAAGAAGCTGGCGAAGATGGAAAGCATGGCCGACGCGGCGCCTTCGGTGAAGGGCGGGAATGCCCGGCCGACTTTGCTTCGCCAAGAAGTGACCGATGAAGACATCGCCAAAGTCGTCGCGGCGTGGACGCATATACCGGTGTCGAGAATGCTCGAAGGCGAGCGCGAGAAGCTGCTCAAGATGGAGGAGCGTTTGCAATTGCGCATAATCGGACAGAAGCAGGCGATCACCGCCGTATCCAACGCCGTGCGCCGTTCGCGGAGCGGGCTGCAGGATCCGAACCGCCCGATCGGCTCATTTATTTTTCTCGGGCCCACTGGCGTCGGCAAAACGGAGACGGCGCGCGCGCTGGCGGAATTTCTTTTCGACGATGAAAGCGCCATGATTCGGATCGACATGAGCGAATACATGGAGAAACACACCGTCGCACGGCTAATCGGCGCGCCCCCGGGCTACGTCGGCTACGAGGAAGGCGGACAGTTGAGCGAGGCGGTGCGGCGCAAACCGTATTCGGTGATCTTGTTCGATGAAATTGAGAAGGCGCACAGCGACGTGTTCAACGTTTTGCTGCAAGTGCTCGACGATGGCCGGCTCACGGACGGCCAGGGTCGCACGGTGGATTTCAAGAACACCATCGTCATCATGACCAGCAACCTCGGCTCGTCCATCATCCAGGAATATTTCATGGACGGCCACACGGACAAGTCCGCGCATCAGGTGATGGAAGACAAGGTGATGGCGGAGTTGAAGAAACATTTCCGCCCGGAATTTTTGAACCGCGTGGACGACGTCATCATTTTCCAAAGCCTCGATGAAAGTGAAATCGCGCGCATCGTGGACATCCAGCTTGGGCGATTGGAGCATAGGCTCACGCAGCAGAACCTCACGCTCGACGTGGACGCTGCCGCGAAGAAGCTGCTAGCGAGCGAAGGCTATGATCCGCAATTTGGCGCGCGCCCGCTCAAACGCGCGATTCAGGAGCACCTGCTCGACCCGCTCGCGACGAAATTACTCGCGGGCGAATTCAAGCCGGGCGACAAGATCAAGGTGACGGCGAAAAAAGATGCTCTGCTTTTCACGTCAAAGTAGGTGTTGGGTTTTTGGAAACCATATCAAACCAGCGAGCTTTGCGCGTCACCAACATTTTCAACAACGGCCGGATAATTTTGTTCCACCTGAAAAAAAAACAACAGGCGGGGCGAGGCCATCCCGGCCGCCGGTCGGCGAAACATTGGGAAATGGAGGCATTTTATGATTGGCATTGGCTTTGCTTAAAACAGATGGTTGTGGTTTTGGGTGGGGAACCGTGAGGCAATTGGCGGCCAGTTGGGGAACTGGCGGCCGGTTGTTTCACGTTAGAAACGCGGAGGAATACATCGCACGCGCCCGCCGGATTTGATTGGAGTATGTACTGCGCATGATCAAGGAGGCGGCGGTCAGCTTCAATTGGACAGACGTGGCGCGTGCGTGTAACCAAGGAAATTCATGACCATCCTGCCGTATCTCAAGCTTCTCGTCGTGACAGCGCGCACCGCCTGGTTTAATTTCCACGGATGGAAAATCCGACCCTGACTCTTGGCCACTCGCCCGACCCGGACGACGCCTTCATGTTTTACGCGCTCGCGAAGGAACTCATCCCCACGCAGGGCTTTAATTTTCAACACATCCTGCAGGATATCCAGACGCTGAATGAGCGCGCCACGCGCGGCGAACTGGACATCTCCGCCGTCAGCATCCATGCCTACGCCTACGTCTCCGACAAATACGCCCTGCTCCCCAGCGGCGCGAGCATGGGCGACGGCTATGGCCCGATGCTCGTGGCCAAGCAAAAATTTTCCCGCGAAGAAATCCTGGAAAAAAAAATCGCCTTGCCTGGCACCATGACCAGCGCCTTTTTGGCGTTGCAACTCTGGCTCGGCAAGCCCGCGAAGGAATTTAATTTTGTCGTCGTGCCCTTCGACCAGATTTTTGCCGCCGTGAAAAACGGCGTCGCCGAAGTCGGTTTGATCATCCACGAAGGCCAGCTGACCTATCAGAACGAGGGGCTCGTCGTCTGCGAAGACCTCGGCGTCTGGTGGGGCCGGCAAAACCACGGCCTGCCCCTGCCCCTCGGCGGGAATGTCATTCACAAGAAGTTTGATCTCGCCACGCGCAAACAGATCTCCGACATCCTCACCGCCAGCATCCAGTTCAGTCTCGATCACCGCCCCGAAGCCGTGCAGCACGCGCTGCAATACGCCCGCGACATGGGGCGCGACCTCGCGGACAAATTCGTCGGCATGTACGTCAACCACTGGACGCTGGATTATGGCGACCGGGGCCGCGAGAGCATCCGCCGGTTCCTCGATCAGGCCTTCGAGAGAGGACTGCTTTCGCACCGGCAGGAGCTGGAATTTGTCGTTTAGGCCTCCGGGCCAGACGGCTCAAATTTGGCATTGTCAGCCGGCGCGGCTCTGTTAGACTTCGCTTTCCTCGTCATCGGTCATTTTGCCGGCGATGGGGCTAACGGCCTAAAATTCGCGTTCGAGTGGACGGGGAGCGGCCACAATAACATCAAACAAAATCCTGGGTTCCGCAGGATGCCTTGAATTAATTCGAGGTGATAACCAAAGGAAAATTGCAAACATGAGCACGATCGGAGTAAAAGAACTGCTGGAAGCCGGCGTCCATTTTGGACATCAAACGAAACGTTGGAATCCGAAGATGAAACCCTTCATCTTTGACGCGCGCAACGGCATTCACATCATCGACCTGAGCAAGACCGAGGCGCAGCTGGAAGCCGCCTTGAACTACCTCGCCAATTCCGTACGCAAAGGCGGCAAGATTTTGTTCGTCGGCACCAAGAAACAGGCGCAGATCTGTGTCAAGGAAACCGCCAAGGAAACCGGTCAGATGTTTGTCGTGGAGCGCTGGCTCGGTGGCACCCTGACCAATTTCGCCACCGTCAAGACCTCCATCAAACGCCTCAAGGAAATTGAGAAGTGGGAAACAGACGGCACGCTGGCCAATTACGGCAAGCAGGAACAAGCGGTCATCCGCCGCGAAGGCGCACGGTTGAATAAATATTTCGACGGCCTCCGCGAACTGGACAAGATGCCCGCCGCCCTCTTCGTCGTGGACGTCAAGCGCGAACACAACGCCATCGCCGAAGCCAAGAAACTCGGCATTCCCGTCGTCGCGCTCGTTGATACGAACTGCGATCCCGAGGACGCTGATTACCCGATCGCCGCGAACGACGACGCCATCCGTTCCGTGCGGTTGCTGCTCAGCGCCGTGTCGCAGGCCATCACGCAGGCTCGCGCGGAATTTGAATCCAAGAAATCCCGCCGCTTGAACGAAGACGCTGCCCCGGCCGAAGCCGCCGTCGCGCCTGCACCCGAAGTCGCCGCGCCCGTTGCGGCCTGATTGATTCGACGGGACGCGGCCGGAATGAATTTCCCCGCGTCCCTTCTCTCAACCCCCAACCACCGACCAATAATTTTTACTATGGCTGAAATTACCGCAACGAACGTGGCCAAACTCCGCGAGATGACGGGTGTTGGCATGATGGAATGTAAAAAAGCCCTCGTCGAAGCCCAGGGCAGCATCGAAGCCGCCGTGGATCTGCTCCGCAAATCCGGCGCCGCCAGCGCCGCGAAGAAGGCAACGCGCGAGGCCCGCGAAGGGGTCATCGCCCAATTCATCGCCCCCGGCGGCAAATCCGGCGTACTGGTGGAAGTGAACTGCGAAACCGACTTCGTCGCCCGCAACGATGCTTTCCGCGCCTTTGCCGACGAGATCGCCAAGAAGGTCGCCGCCGAGCCGAACGTCAATCTGGAAGCTGACCGCGAAGCCGCCGTCGGCAAGATGGGCGAGAACATCAAGATTACCCGTCACGCCCGCCTCGACGTCACCGGCGAGGGAGCCGTGGCCGCCTACATCCACACCGGCGCCAAAGTCGGCGTGCTGGTGGAAGTCGGTGCCGGTAAGGCCGAGACCACCACCAAAGACGAATTCAAGCAACTGGTCAAGGACATCACCCTCCAGATCGCCGCCGGTTTCCCCCAAGTTGTCTCCCGCGAAAACGTCGCGCCCGCCGTCATTGCCAAGGAACGCGAAATTGCCGCGCAATCTGACCGTTTGAAGGGCAAGCCCGCCGCCGCGATGGAAAAAATCCTCGCCGGCGTCTTGGAAAAGTTCTTCCAAACCTACTGTTTGGTGGACCAAGGATTCGTGAAGCGTAATTCCGAAGTCAGTGTCAAGGAACACGTTGCGCAAATCTCGAAGCAGCTCGGCGACGAGATTGTCATCCGCCGCTTCGTACGGTTCCAGGTGGGCGAAGCCACGGCTTGAGTTGCCGTAGAACACTTTCAAGGCGTCCGGCAACGGACGCCTTTTTTTCATTCTCATATTATAAGCGGCGATTTGGGACGAATATTAACCGGCCGCGAATGAAGGTTTGGGATCCCGGTTCTTGAAGTTGACCGAAAATAATTCATGGCAAAGACACGTCCGACACATGGATTGCCACCTTGCGCCACAGGGAATCTTTTTTAACATCTTCACATGAATTATCGCAACTTGGGCCGGACCGGCTGGAAGATTTCCGAGATCAGTTTTGGCGCGTGGGCCATCGGCGGCGCATGGGGCCAGACGGATGATCGGGAATCTCTTGCCGCGCTACATGCCGCGCTGGACGGTGGCGTTAATTTTTTTGACACCGCCGACGTTTACGGCGATGGCCGAAGCGAACGATTGCTCGCCAAATTGAAAAAGGAACGGAAGGAAAAGTTTTACGTCGCCACCAAGGCCGGCCGCCGGCTCCCCGTCCAGTCCGCCGCTGGTTATAGCCGCAAAAACCTGACGACCTGGGTTAACCGCAGCCTCAAGAACCAGAACACCGACGCGATCGACCTGCTCCAGTTGCATTGCCCGCATCCAGAGGTGTTTTACCGTCCGGAAGTCTTCGGCACGCTGGACGACCTGGTGAAGGCAGGAAAACTTCGTCACTACGGCGTGAGCGTCGAGAAGGTTGAGGAAGCGCTCAAGGCCATTGAATATCCCAACGTCCAGTCCGTGCAGATCATCTTCAATATATTTCGGCAGCGTCCGGCGGAACTTTTCTTCACCGAGGCGCAACGCCGCAAGGTCGGCATCCTCGCCCGCGTGCCACTGGCTTCCGGCTTGTTGTCCGGCAAGCTTACGCGCGCCAGCCGGTTCGCGAAAGACGACCACCGGAATTTCAACCGTCAGGGCGAGGAATTCGACCGGGGTGAAACCTTTGCCGGCGTGGACTTTGAGACCGGCCTGCGCGCGGTAAGCCAGCTCAAGAAACTGGTTCCGCCCGGAGCGTCGCTGGCGCAACTAGCGTTACGCTGGATTCTGGAATTTCCTGCCGTCACCTGCGCCATCCCCGGCGCGAAGCGGCCGGCGCAAGTCGCGGAAAATGTCGCGGCATCCGGGCTGAAACCACTCCCGGCGGCGACCATGGAAAAAATCGAGGCCATCTACACCAGCCAGATCAAGCCGCTGGTGCATCACTATTGGTGAAGTCAGCCGACTTCTTAATGCAATTATGAATTTGCCCATAAGCCTTTGCGGTTTGCTTAACATCCCCCTTTTCACCGTGGGCAGGCTGGCTTAGGCTGGGGAAAAGGATTGGATTTGAACGACGCAACCGAAATCAGCCGCTGGCCGCGCCAGATCAAATACATCATCGGCAACGAGGCGTGCGAACGCTTCAGCTATTACGGAATGACCGGCATACTCGCCGGCTACATCAGCGGCCAGCTCATCGCCGGCGGCCTCGGCAAGAGCGAGGATTACGCCACGACCATCATCGCTCTGTTCAAGTCGTTCAATTATTTCACGCCGCTGCTCGGCGCGTGGCTCTCGGACAAGCTCATCGGGCGCTACCGGACGATTTTCTGGGTGTCGCTGTTTTACTGTGCCGGCCATGGCACGCTCGCTTGTAGCGATTTTTTCAGCGGCCAGGGCAAACTGAACTGCCTCTTCATCGGCCTAACGCTGATCGCGCTCGGCTCGGGTGGCATCAAGCCCTGCGTCTCGGCGTTCATGGGGGAGCAGTTCACACCCGATCAGTCGCACCTGATGCAGAAGGCCTACGGCGCGTTTTACTGGGCGATCAATTTCGGCTCGTTCTTCTCCTTCATCGTGGTGCCGTGGGTGAAGGATCATCACGGGTACAGCCCGGCCTTCGCCGTGCCGGGGATTTTGATGGCCATCGCCACCTACATTTTCTGGCGTGGCAAAAAATATTATATCTTCGTGCCGACCAACCGGGAGAAGCGGCACGCAGGCTTTTTTCAGGTGTTTTTCACCGCGCTATCCATCAAGCGCTGGCCGGGCCAAACGTTTTGGGATGCCGCCCGCGCGCGGTTCTCTGAGAACGAAGTGACCGCCGCGCGCTCGGTGCCGCCGATCCTGTTCGTGTTCGCGACGATCCCGATGTTCTGGGCGCTCTATGACCAGGGCAATTCCACGTGGGTGTTGCAGGGGCTAAAAATGTCGCACGTGAACATCCTCGGGCTCGATGTGGGCGCGGAGCAGATGCAATCGTTGAATCCGCTGCTCATCATGTTGTTCGTGCCCATCTTCACGCTCTGGCTGTATCCGGCGATGGGCCGCTTTGCCGCGCCGCTCAAGCGCATGAGCTACGGGCTGTTTCTCGCGTCCGTTTCCTTCGTGGTGGTGGCGCTGCTGCAGCAACGGATCGCGGCCGGCGCGCATTTGAGCATCCTGTGGCAAACGTGGCCTTACGTCATCATCACGGCCGCAGAGGTGCTGGTCTCGACGACGGGGCTGGAGTTCGCCTTCCGCGAGGCTGCGCCGGAGATGAAAAGTTTGATCATGAGTTTCTGGCTGCTCACGGTCGCCGCCGGCAACCTCTTCGTAGCGCTCCTCACCAAGTTTTTATCGCAGCCTGGCACTAACTCCGACGATGCCTCCGTGAGCACCGGGCGTTTCCTGCTATACGCGGGCATGATGTTTGGCGTGGCCATCGTCTTCAGCCTCATCGCCCGCACTTACCATTACCGCGACCAAGCGGCGGCGGCGGGGAAATGACCACCCTACCTGAATCTGTTTTACGGTTTAAGTCCGGCTGGTTATCCTACACCTGATGAAAATGGTTTTCACCATCCTGGCCGGAGCATTGGCCACAGCCGGAGTCAATCTCGATCCGTAATCGAATTCACCAGCCGCAACACAATGTACGAGCATCACACCAAGCCGCTTCTGCCGCGCAAGGACTATTACCGGCGCGTCGTGCATCATGCGCTGCTGGGTGCAACGGTCATCACGGTCGCACTATTCATCGGGATGTCCGGCTATCACGAGTTCGAAGGTTTGCCGTGGGTGGACGCCTTCGTGAACGCAGCCATGATTCTTTCCGGGATGGGGCCGGTCGCCACGCTGCAGACCAATGCCGGTAAAATCTTCGCCGGCTGCTACGCGCTGTTTAGCGGCCTCGCGCTGATCGCCATTCTGGGCATCATCTTCGCACCGGTTGTCCACCGCTTCCTGCATAAGTTTCATCTGGAAGACGAGCGGCGCAAGCCGTAGCGCCGGTTTTCATGAATCTGTTTTACGCTTCACGCGCGACAGGTTATTCTGCGCGCGATGAACATCGCTTTCACAAAATATCACGCGCTCGGCAATGACTATATCGTCATCCATCCGAAAGACTTGGCTGCGCCGCTCACGACGGAACAGGTCCGGACGATCTGCCACCGCAATTTCGGCGTCGGCTCAGACGGCATCCTGCTTGGTCCCCTGCCCTCGACCACGGCCAAGTGCGCGCTGAAGATTTACAATCCGGATGGCAGCATCGCCGAGAAAAGCGGTAACGGCCTGCGCATCTTCTCGCGCTTTCTTTGGGACGCCAAGTATGTGGGTAATGACGAATTCGCAATTCAGACGGACGGCGGCCTGGTGCGTTCCACCGTGTTTGACGGCGGCCAAATGGTGCGTGTGGAGATGGGGCAGGTCAGCTTTGACAGCACAAAGATTCCCGTCACCGGCGCGCCACGCGAAGTCATCAACGAAAAGATTTCCGTCGGTGATCGTGAATTTTCCTACTGCGCCGCGACCATCGGCAATCCGCATTGCGTTCTGCCGCTGCCGGAAATCAGCGCGAAGCTGGCGCACGAATACGGGCCGCTACTGGAGACACACGCGAATTTTCCACGCAAGACAAACGTACAATTCCTGAAGGTCCTCGATCGCACGAACATCCAGATCGAGATCTGGGAGCGCGGCGCGGGTTACACGCTGGCGAGCGGCAGCAGCAGCAGCGCCTCGGCGGCGGTGGCGCACAAGCTCGGCCTGGTGGATAACAATGTCACCGTGCATTGCCCCGGCGGCGACATCCAAATCGAAATCCGCGCCGGGTTTGACATCCTGATGACCGGCAGCGTGACGCGGGTGGCCCAAGGCGTCATCAGCCCCGAGATATTTTCAGTAAATGTTACCTAATACAATCAGCCGCGTCCACTGCCCGAGCGTTTTGAGGGTTTTAGCCAATTCAACCTGCGGGCGGAAATGCTTGAAGTCACAAAGTATATCGACACCTTGAATTTCTTGGAATCGAAAATGGGTAATGGGTAAATCGCGGTACCCGCCGAGTTTAAAATTTACGGTTGGCCGCTCTCGGAGCTGGCCGGCTTGGCCGGGGCGGCGGTGGGCTCGGACGCGACCATTTCTGCCAACAGTTTTTGAAAATCATGCAAGCCAGTCGAAGGAACAATGATGGACTGCTGTTTCATGCCCCCCTTCTCCGTAATGCGCAGAAAACGACCGCGCGGATTCTCCTTCAAGGTCAGGACAAAGATTTTCCGCTCGACGACAACGGAACTGGTGAGGAGGGTTTCTTCGTTAGAGGGCTGCCAAGGCTGCTTAGGGCCGTTCCCGGCATAACTGTGTCCGGAGTGATAAACATTGCCTGCGTTATGAGGCCGGTAGCCGTAAGCGGAAGGATGATCGCTTGAGTTCATATTTGTTACTGATCGCGTCGGACATTCAAAACATCAGTGAAGCCGCGCAAGCTGACAAGAACACTTTACGGAAACACTACGGGGACGTCAACCCACTAAAACAATTCAAGGGCCGGGACCAGCAGCGAGCCGGTTGAGGAGATAAAACAGCCCGGCAAATAAAATCAGGGCGATGACAACAATGACGATGGCCGCCGCGCGCATCTTTTTTTGATGCCAGGACAAATTCCGTTTCCGCCTAGATTTTCCCGGGTTTTCCATAATCACTTGAGCCCGAGAAAATTGTATTTAAAATCTCCGCCTCGTCAACCTCCAACAGTCAGGTTTTCTGTCAACCATTTGATCACGGTTTCGATGGCGGCTTCGATTTTCACGAACTGGACCGGGCCGTTGCGCGGCTTGATCTCGACCTCGCCCTTGGCCAGCGATTTTTCGCCGAGGCCGATGCGGAGAGGAAAGCCGACCAGTTCGGAGTCCTTGAACTTCACGCCGGGTCGCTCATCACGGTCGTCCAGAATCACGTCCACGCCGCGCGCAGTCAGTTCGGCGTAATATTTTTCCGCCAGTTGCATCGGCTGGCTGTCCGGCGCGACACTCAAGGGCGTGAGGCATACCTGATACGGCGCGACGCTCAACGGCCAGATGACGCCGTCCTTGTCGTTGCCCTGCTCGATGATCGCCTGCAAGGTGCGCGTGACGCCGATGCCGTAGCAGCCCATGACCGCCGGTTTGCGCGCGCCGTCCGCGTCAAGGAAGGTGGCGTTCAGCGCCTCACTGTATTTGGTGCCGAGCTTGAAGACGTGGCCGACTTCAATCGCGCGGCGAATCTTCAGCGGTTTGCCACACTTAACGCACGGTTCGCCGGCGCTGACGGTGCGCAAATCGAACCACGCAGTCACCTTAATGTCGCGGTCGATGGAGACGTTTTTAAAGTGGAAACCGTCTTCATTCGCGCCGGTGGTCATGTCGTTCGCGCCCTGCAGGCGCTCGTCGGCATAAACTTTCACGTTGGCAGGAACATTGACGACCGCACCGAGCGAACCCGGCTTCGCGCCAAGTGTGGCTACACATTCATCGGGCGTCGCAGCCCGCACGGCCACCGCGCCGGTGCGTGCCAGGAGCTTCGTTTCGTTCAATTGGTCATCGCCGCGAATCAGAATCAAAATGATTTTGGAATCCGCGACATAAACCAGCGTCTTGATCTGGCGGTTGGCGGCAACCTTGTAAGGCTCCTTGCTCAACGCTTCGATGGTCACCACGCCGGGCGTCGCAAATTTCTCAATGGCCGACCCAATTTCGCGCGCGGCGGTTTTCGGAATACCGCTGGTGGCCTTCTCGATATTCGCCGCGTAACCACAGGCTTCGCAGAAAGCGACTTCGTTCTCGCCGGTCTCGGCAGGCACCATGAACTCGTGAGAGTAATTGCCGCCGATCACGCCGGTGTCGGCTTCCACGGGAAACGCCTTCAGCCCGCAGCGCGCAAAGATGCGCGTGTAGGCGTCATACATTTTCTGGTAGGCTGTCATCGCGCCCGCGTCCGAGGTGTCGAAGGAATAGGCGTCCTTCATGATGAATTCCTTCGCGCGCATCAGCCCGAAGCGCGGGCGGATTTCGTCGCGAAACTTCAGGCTGATCTGATAAAAGTTCTTCGGCAACTGGCGGTAGGAATTGATCTCGTTCGCGGCGAGCGTGGTGATGACTTCCTCGGCGGTGGGGCTGAGGAACCAGGCGCGGCCGGAGCTGTCCTTGACCTTGAAAAGAACATTGCTGGCGGTCTCGGCGCGGCCGCTGGCCTCCCAAATTTCCGGCGGCTGGAGCGCGGGCATGAGCACCTCGATGGCGCCGGCGCGATCCATTTCCTCGCGAACGATTCGCTCCACCTTGCGCAAGGCGCGCAGGCCGAGAGGCAGAAACGTGTAGACGCCGCCCGCAAGTTTGCGGATTAGGCCGGCGCGCAGCAGCAGCTTGTGGGAGACGATCTCCGCGTCAGCCGGGGCTTCGCGCAGGGTCGGAATCAACGTGTGTGTCCACTTCATTTGATTAAAAGTCTAACCAAAAAAATGCCAAGGAACGAAGAATTTTATTTGGGATTATGACTTTGACGAGTTTTCAAAAGGACGACGGTTTCGAGTTTCCGCCATAGGAACAGATTTTTTCAAACCTGCGTCTCGCCTTCGACCTCGGTAAAATCCCGACTCCTGTTACAGTACGAGTGGTAGGCCAGCAACTTTGGCGAAACCAACCAAAACACGGCGCTCTCAACCGTGCCCGTCCAGACGGACAAGGAATAAAGCCGCAATCGAGACCAAAACTCGATGCGGCATCGGACTTCACCAAAACTTTACCAGGCGGGGGCCAAATTTTGTAAGAGCTTGATAGAGCATCCCGAACTTTACCGTTTAATTACCAACCCTTCCGGCCGGGCACCCTGGATAAATTGAACGGTGATGTCCCTTTTTGGCACCTTTTGTCCCTTTTTGTCACCCGGTTTTAAAAATGCCGAAAATGGACAAAAGGTGCCAAAAGTTGAACGGACATAAAACTTTTCACGGCCTCACGAACTTTACCAGCCAAGCCCATTTTCTTTACCACCCCGGGTCCCAGCTTTCGTAAGTGCTTGATAGAGCATCCGGAACTTTACCGTTTCTTTACCACTTTTGTTTTTTGGGTGGTAAAGTTTTAAGGAATTCGGCAGCAGACGATCCCTCCCGCAGCCACCATCTCCAGGCGAAAGTGATCAAAGATTATCAGCCGTGCCCGAAATTTAATATTTCACCCAGTTACGTAGTGCCAGGAACCAAGTATCGGCCTACCTCATCTGGCCTACGGCCACCCACTCCCGACCCTAGCACGGGCCGGAGAGGGAGCGACCTGACGCATCAGACGGCACCATAAAATCAGTTATGTCAAAGAACGATGGTGGCGGGAACGTTTACGTCGAGGACCCGGCACCAACCATATATTTGTATATATTACACGTTTATACATTATGTCAAGTGATTGGAGATGAATTTTTTGTGTTTTTATGTGGTGGTCCGGAGCCGGAGGCAATGGGTGGAAGAAGGAAAATCGTCAAAGGCAGAAAATATCGCCAGCCTCGGACGAGCTTCCGGGGCCGGAGCCCGCGCGGTATTTTACTTTACAGCGTCCGCAGAAGGGTGATGTTAACGCCATGATAACAAAGCAATCCGGAAATCTACCTTTTTTTCTAACAAAGCCTCCGGTCGCGTGTCATAGAGCCAGTGCAACCTCATCCATTATGAAATCCATTCCCGTTCTTCTGGCCGTCGCCATGCTGGCGCGGACGGCCACCGCCGAGCCGGCGCTCACTATTTACAACCAGAACTTCGCCGTCGTGCGCGACACCGTGTCGCTCAATCTGAACGCGGGCACCAACGCCGTGGTTTACCCTGGCGCGACGGCGCAAGTTGAGCCGGACTCCGTCATCCTGCGAGACCCGGCGGGGAAACATTCGCTGCAGATCCTAGAGCAGAATTATCGGAACGATCCGGTCTCGCAGGAGCTGCTGCTTTCGCTATTCGAGGGCAAGACGATTAATTTCCAGAACGTCCGCACCAAGGACAACACGCAGGTGACCGAACTGATCCCCGGCAAGATCATCCGCAGCGGCTTTGTGCCCGGTGGGGGCAACACGCAGCCGATCATTGAGGTCAATGGTCAACTCCAGTTCTTCCTGCCCGGCCAGCCGCTGTTTCCCGATCTCGGCGACGATACCATCCTAAAGCCCGCCTTCAATTGGCTGCTGCAAACCGGCGAAGCCGGCGCGTTTGACGCCGAAGTCGGCTACGTCACGGGCGGCTTCGACTGGAGCGCCAGCTACAACCTCGTCTCGCCGGAGAAAGGCGACCAGTGCGACCTCGTCGGCTGGATTACCATGAACAACAATAGCGGCAAAACTTTTGAAAACGCAAAAATCAAATTAATGGCCGGCGACGTAAACAAAATCCAGCCGCCACAGTCATTTAGTGGGATGTATCGAATGAAAACAATGGGGATGGTAATGGATGCGGCGGCGGCTCCGGCGGTCTCCGAAAAAGCCTTCGACGAATTTCATCTCTACAGCATCGCCCGGCCGACCACGCTGCACGATCATGAGACAAAGCAAGTGGAGTTTGTCCACGCCGAGAAGATGTTTGCGCCAACCATTTACGTTTACGACGGCGCAGCGGGTTATCAATTCTACGGCTTGAACTTCGACCAGAATTACGGCCAGTCCGAAAACAAGAAGATCCTCGTCCAGCGGGAATTTAAGAATGCCGAGACGAACCAGCTCGGCATCGCCCTGCCCGCCGGCAAGCTGCGTTTCTATCGCCGCGACGATGACGGTCAGTTGCAGTTTGTCGGCGAGAACACGATTGACCACACGCCGCGCAATGAGACCGTGCGCGTGACCACCGGCAATGCCTTCGACCTCGTCGGCGAACGCAAGCAGACCAGTTTCCGCGTGGACACGAGCGAGAAATGGATCGACGAATCCTTTGAGATCAAGCTGCGCAACCGCAAGCGAACCGACGCCGTCGAGATCCGCGTGGTCGAACATCTCTACCGATGGAGCAACTGGGACATCACGGCCAAGTCGGATGAGTTTGTGAAAAAAGATTCGCAGACCATTGAGTTCCGTATACCCGTCAAACCCGACGAGGAACGCACCGTGACTTATACGGTTCATTATTCTTGGTGAGCAAAAACCGTTCCTAGATAGTGGGGTCCAGCCCGCCGGGTAATGAGGGTGGACGGGGTAAAATTCGTCAGCGTCAATCGTCCAGTTCCCGCCGGTGGCAGGGCGATGGGCATTAAATCTTCCTTCGCCACCTCCTTCATGATTCGCAAGGGATGTTCTACCTTTGACAATAAAGGATAAGTCCGGAAACGCGGCACCAGCTAAGTTGACAGCAGATGGCGGCAGGACACCGCCGAACATTTTTTGAATCCATCAACTGTCAAAATCTACTGAGCATGAAAAAAACGCCGACTTTCAAAACCATTGACGGCTGCGAAGCTGCCGCCTACGTCGCCTACCGAGTCAATGAGACCATGGCGATATATCCCATTACGCCCTCCTCGCCGATCGCCGAGTGGTGCGACCAATGGGCGTCCGAAGGCAAGAAAAACCTATGGGAAACCCAGCCAGCCATAGTGGAGATGCAGAGTGAAGGCGGCGCCGTCGCGGCCGTCCACGGCATGTTGCAAACGGGGACGATGAGCACCACGTTCACGGCGTCGCAGGGCCTTCTATTGATGATCCCGAACATGTTCAAGATCGCCGGCGAACTACTGCCGACCGTGTTCCATGTCACCGCCCGCACGGTAGCCACCCATGCGCTCTCCATCTTCGGCGATCACGGCGACATCATGGCCTGCCGGTCGACCGGGTGGGGCATGCTCGGCGCGGCGTCCGTGCAGGAGACAATGGATTTTGCGCTCGTTTCCCAGGCGGCCACGTTGCGGTCGCGTCTGCCGTTCATCCATTTTTTCGACGGCTTCCGGACGTCGCACGAAGTTTCCAAGATCGAGCTGCTGGACGAGGCGGTATTGCGCGCGTTGATCGACGACAAGCTGATCGCTGCGCACCGGGCCAATTCCATGACACCGGACAAGCCGGTGCTGCGCGGCACGGCGCAAAATCCCGATGTGTTCTTCCAAGGCCGCGAGGCAGCGAACGGATTTTATACCGCCTGCCCGGACATCGTGCAGAAGGTCATGGATGAATTCGCGGAATTAACCGGCCGCAAATACAACCTGTTCGACTACGTCGGTGCGAAAGATGCGGAGCGGGTCATCGTACTGATGGGTTCCGGCTGCGAAGCCGCGCATGAAGCGGTGGAACATCTGGTCGCGAAGGGCGAAAAAATCGGCGTGCTGAAGGTGCGTTTGTACCGGCCATTCGATGGCAAGCGCTTCATCACGTCCCTGCCCGCTTCCGTGAAGAGAATTGCCGTGCTAGACCGCACCAAGGAACCGGGCGCGACGGGCGAACCGCTCTACCAGGACGTCGTCACCGCGTTGATGGAAGAGACCGCCGCCGGCCGCTCGCATTTGAAGGTGGTGCCACAGGTGTTCACGGGCCGTTACGGTTTGTCCTCCAAGGAATTCACGCCGGCCATGGTCAAGGCGGTATTCGACAACCTGGCCACGGCCGCGCCGAAGAACCATTTCACCGTTGGCATCAACGACGATGTGTCCCATACGAGCATTCAGTATGATGCAAGTTTCTCCACCGAGCCGACCAATGTGGTCCGCGCGCTGTTCTACGGCCTCGGTGCCGACGGCACGGTGGGCGCGAACAAGAATTCGATCAAGATCATCGGCGAGGAAACGGACAACTATGCGCAGGGCTATTTTGTTTACGACTCCAAGAAGTCCGGCTCAATGACCGTGTCGCACCTGCGTTTTGGTCCACAGCCGATCCGCTCGTCCTATCTGATCACGCACGCCAACTTCGTCGCCTGCCATCTGCCGGTTTTTCTCGAACGCTACGACATGCTGCGCAGCTTGGTGACCGGCGGCACGTTCCTGCTGAACACACCGCGCTCGAAGGACGATATCTGGGCGACGCTGCCGACGCCAGTGCAGGAAACCCTGCTCGCCAAGAAGGCGAAATTTCATGTCATCAACGCAACCAAGGTCGCCCGCGAAAGCGGCATGGGCGGCCGGATCAACACCATCATGCAGGTCTGCTTTTTCGCCCTCTCCGGCGTCCTGCCCAAGGACGAGGCGATCGCGGCCATCAAGAATTCCATCAAGAAAACCTACGGCAAGAAGGGTGATGAAATCGTCCAGATGAACCTCAAGGCCGTGGACAACACCCTAGCCAATCTTCATGAAGTGATCGTGACGAACCACAGCGTCAATGGCACCGGTCCCCTGCTCCCGTCCATCACGCTCGACGCACCGCCTTTCGTCCGGAATGTATTGGGCACCATCGCGGCCGGCGACGGCGACGATCTCCCGGTCAGCGCCTTCCCTAACAACGGCTCGTTCCCGACCGCCACCGCGCAATACGAGAAGCGCAATCTTGCGCTGGACATCCCGGTGTGGGACGAAAAGATCTGCATCCAATGTCTCAAATGTGTGGCCATCTGCCCGCACGCCACCATCCGGGCCAAGGTTTATGACCCGGCGGAACTAAGGAACGTCCCGCCAACCTTCAAGAGCGTGGATTCCCGCCTGCCCGAGTTCAAGGGCCAGAAGTTCACGCTCCAAGTCGCGGCGGAAGACTGCACCGGCTGCACCATCTGTGTGGATGTCTGCCCGGTCAAGAACAAGACCGAGACCAAGCTCAAAGCCATCAACATGCGCCCGCAGCCGCCTCTGCGGGATGCCGAACGGGTGAACTGGGATTATTTCCTCACGCTACCGGAAGCCGACCGGCGCAAGATCAAGACCGGCACCCTGCGCCAGCAGCAGTTGCTCCAGCCGCTCTTTGAGTTCAGCGGCGCGTGCGCCGGCTGCGGCGAGACGCCCTATGTCAAAATGCTCACGCAGTTGTTCGGCGACCGCGCGGTCATCGCCAACGCCACCGGCTGTTCCTCCATCTATGGCGGCAACCTCCCAACCACGCCTTACGCGAAGGACAAAGCCGGGCGCGGCCCCACGTGGTGCAACTCGCTGTTCGAAGACAACGCGGAATTCGGCCTCGGTTTCCGCGTCTCGATCGACCAGCAGAAACATTTTGCCGAGGAACTCCTCAAGAAACTATCCCCGCAGCTCGGTGATGAATTCGTCACGCAAATCCTGCTCGCCGACCAAGGCGACGAGGCGGGCATCCATGACCAGCGCGAGCGCGTCGCAGCCTTGAAGCAAAAACTCCCACGCTTGGAGGGGCCGGAAGCCAAGCTACTTATCCCGCTCGCTGACCAATTGGTGAAGAAGAGCGTCTGGATCCTCGGCGGTGATGGTTGGGCCTACGACATCGGCTACGGCGGCCTAGACCACGTCCTCGCGAGCGGCCACAAGGTCAACGTGCTCGTCATGGACACGGAAGTTTATTCCAACACCGGCGGACAAATGTCGAAATCAACACCGCGCGGCGCGATTGCAAAATTCGCCGCGGGCGGCAAACCCGCGGGCAAAAAAGACCTTGGCCTCATCGCCATGAGCTATGGCAACATCTACGTGGCCAGCGTCGCGATGGGCGCGAAGGACGAGCACACGCTCAAGGCGTTCATCGAGGCGGAATCCTATCCAGGACCGTCGCTCATCATCGCCTACAGCCATTGCATTGCCCACGGCATCGCTCTGGACCAAGGCATTGGGGCCCGGCAACAGAAGCTCGCGGTCGAATCCGGCCAATGGTTGCTATACCGTTATGACCCCCGCCGCGCGGATCGCGGCGAAAACCCGCTGCAACTGGATTCCAGCGCGGCCAAGGCCAAGGTCGCTGACTTCATGATGTCCGAAAACCGGTTCAAGATGCTCACCAAGAGCAAGCCGGACGACGCCAAGAAATTCTTCGCCCAGTCGCAGGTGGATGCCGACCGGCGCTGGAAGTTCTATCAATTCATGGCCGCGCGCGACGCCAAGGTGGAAAACACGACGGCCGCCCCCAAACCCGCCACCGCCGTGGATATCGAAAACTAAACCGCCACCGCTACCCTCATCATGGAACTCACCACCAAATATCTCGGTCTGAAACTCCGCACGCCGCTGGTTGTCTCCGCCTCGCCGCTCTCGGAGGAACTGGACAACCTCAAACGCATGGAAGACGCCGGGGCCTCCGCCATCGTCCTCTATTCCCTATTCGAGGAACAATTGCGCCAGGACCGGTTCGAACTGAACCAACATTTGGAGAACGGCAAGGATAGTTATGCGGAAGCCCTTTCCTATTTCCCGGACGCCGGCGAATACCGCCTCGGCCCGGACGAATATCTGCGCCACATCGCCGCCGCCAAGAAAGCCACCAACATCCCCATCATCGCCAGCCTCAACTGCTCGTCCCCCGGCGGCTGGACGGATTACGCCAAGCTCATCCAAGTCGCCGGTGCCGACGCACTCGAACTGAACATCTATTATATTCCGACCAACCCCGACATGTCCGGCACGGAAGTGGAGATGAACTACCTCGACATTCTCCGGGCCGTCAAGGCGAACGTCTCCATTCCCATTGCCGTGAAGCTGAGCCCCTTTTTCAGCAACTTTGCGAACATGGCCAAGCGCTTCGACCAGGCCGGCGCGAAGGGGTTGGTTTTGTTCAACCGTTTTTACCAGCCGGACATCGAACTGGAAACGCTCGAAGTAAAGCCGAACCTACTGTTGAGCACGCCCATGGCCATGCGCCTGCCCTTGCGCTGGATCGCCCTGCTCCACGGCCACGTCAAGGCCAGTCTCGCCGCCACCAGTGGCATCCACCGCGCCTCCGACGCCATCAAGATGCTCCTGGCCGGGGCGGACGTCACCATGCTCTGTTCCACCATCATTCGCCACGGCATCCCCCAGATCGCCATGATCGAGCGCGACTTAGTGGATTGGTTGAAGGAACACGAATACGAATCCGTCTGCCAGTTACGCGGCAGCCTCAGCCAGAAGAATTGCCCGGAACCGGCCGCATTCGAGCGCGCCCAATACATGAAAGCGCTCACCAGCTACGCCCTGCCCCGGACCTGAACCGGGCGCTCTCAACCGAGAAAAAATCCTCCGCCAACCAAAAACCAGCCGGTCTTCACCTGACGGCCAGAAACCCAACAAGGGTACAGGCGATGGCGATGAAGGCCGCCACCAGCGATTCCCCGGCGACAAGACCGGAGGCGATCGGGATGGCAAAGACCTCGGCGTTCTTCCGGTTCCATCGCCGCCAGAGGCACACGATCACTGCGCCGATGAGGAACGACAAGGCGTTTTGAAACGGCACGACCCACGCCAGCCCCAGCCCCATGGCGGATGGCAGATACGGCTGTGCCTTGGGCCAAAGACGTTCCAGCAGGGGCAGGAGCAGCCCCACGATCGCGCCGATGACGATGGCGATGAGGGCCGTATGTGGCAGGTGGTTGACGCCCTGAGTGAGGAGGTCGGCCGTGGCGCGCCACATGTTGGTGGCGGGCGGGTTGAAGGCTTCCAGCGCCTTTTTATCCGGCACCATCAGGTACCACGCGGGCACGACGGCGATGACGCCGAAGAATACGCCGTAGAATTGCGCCAGGAACTGGCGGCGGGGGTTCGCGCCGAGCAGATAACCACTTTTTAGGTCGGTCAGAAGGTCCGCCGCGGCCCCGGCGGCGGCGGCGGTGGTGCCGGCGGCCATGAGGTTGACGGTGGCGATGCCTTTGGCGCCGGGCAGCACGGCATAGAGTAGCTGGGTGACCTTGCCCATGGCGCCCACTGGTCCGGTGTCGGTGTCGCCGGTCACACGGCAGCAGACGAGGCAAAGGACGAAGGACAGGGCCACGGACACCAGCCCCAGCCATACGGCGATGTGAAAAGCGAAATATTGCACGATAATGAGGCCAAGGGTGATGGGGATGAGGCCGATGAACAACCAAGAGTTCGGCACTTCCACGGCATCCAAGGCGTCCTGATGGGCGGCGCGCTCTTCCTTTTTAAAGATCATGAAGGCACTCAGTACGCTCCGCCAGTTCAGCGCCAGTTGGGTGAGGCTAGCGAATACGAGAACCGACGTGCCGCCCCACAAGGCCCAACGCGTGGGATTGAAGTTGCCATCAGGATTCATCTTGAAAGCCGGCAGCCAGCCCGCCACCCCGGCATTCGCGGCATCCAAGGCCACGAGGTACGGCGCGACGACGTAGTAAAGCAACGCCGAGCCGGCAAACATGGAAAGCGAAACGCGCAGCCCGGTAATCATGCCCGCACCGACGAGCAGGACACTCGGCTCGAAGGCGAGACCGGCCATTTGCCCGCGCGCCAGCGGATTGAGAAAGCCGGAAAAATCCCAGGTGTCCGGCAGATAGAGCCAGCCGGACAACTTCGCCAGCCATTCCGGCAACCGGTTCTTGATCTTCAACTGTTCCACCAGTTCCGCATAGGTGTGCAACGTGCCGATGACCGCGCCGGCCCCAAGCGCGATGAGCAGCGAGTAAGCCTGCTTGAGGGATTCACCGCTCCGGGAATACAGGCTGCGCAGCGTTTCCGCCGTGGCGATGCCGGAGGGGAAACGCAGTTGCTCGTGGTTGATCATTTGCCGCTTCATCGGGATGGCCAGGAACACGCCCAGCGCCGCGGTGAATAGCACAAAGGCCGCCGCCACCGGCCATGGTTGCTGGACGCCGGTGATGAGGAGCAGCGCACCGAGCGCCGTGGCCAGCGTCGCGCCGGTGGAAGAACCGGCGGCGGTGGCGGTGGATTGCATGCAATTGTTTTCCAATACGCTCATCCGCGTTACCCGGCCGCCGAGCAGTTTGCAGATAGTGTTCCAGACGACAAAGGAGATGACGCACGCGGTGATGGAGACACCGAAACTCCAGCCGATTTTCAGGGTGGTGTAGAGATTGGAGACCGCCGTGAACATGCCCAGGATGCCGCCCATGACGACGGCGCGCACGGTGAGCTGGCGCTGGGAATCACCGCGATAATATTGCTCGAACCACTGGCGGTCCTGCTCCGTAGGCGAGCCGGTAAAGCCGGCAAGCGGTAATTCGTATTCCGTGTCTGATTTCGGCGCGCCGGAGTCGGGCGGGTGGGATGAGACCGGATTCATGCGCTGGTCGGGTATCGGCCGGCCGCGTCAGGGCTTGGTGAAGAAGCGCGTGTCCCAAGAGATGTTCAACGGATTCGCGCGGAGGGTGTCGGCCAGTCCGGCAAACGGCACCTGGGCGGCGAGCCAGCGGGGATTCTTGGCAATGGTATCCATGGTCTCGCGCGTGTTGTTGCAAATCAGATAAAGTCCGGCTCCCAGCACAAGAAACGCCTCGATACCAGTGCCGATACCGTGGCGCGCAAACTCAAAATCGCCGGGACCGTATTTCGAATCCAACAGCGCCGTGCGGAGCGGACCAAGGTCGGCCACAAAGTGTTCCAGAAACTCGTCATTGCGGGGGCCGGTATAATGCAGGATGCGGGCGCGATTCCGTTCCAACGACACCACGACCCATTCGTCAAATACCCGGCTGCCGTAGTGGGAATCCATCTGATCCGAGCAGCTTTTAATTTTTTCACGTATCTCGTCTAACGTCATGCTGCGAGCAGAACAAATCTTGCGCCGCCGCTCAAGGCAATTCCGGCGGGGGATTCGGTTTCACGGCGCTGATGGTGAGGGTCGCGCCCCGGCCCAAGATCGCCAGCAGCAACGTGACCGGCACGCTGATCAAACCCAGGACCGGTGCCAGCAACAAGGTGACGGCGAGGGAACCGGCCTGGCTTTGGCCAGCCATGACCTTCGCGCCTTGGCCGCGCAGACGGTTGTAAAGGAGATTAGGCTGCACGCCCAGCCAGTTCAGCAGTGACTGCACAAAACTGAAGAGGTCGTATTCCGGCGCCAGAGCACTGACCCATTGCGGCGACAAACCGGCTTCGCCCAAAATTCGCGATAGGGAGGCCTGCGTGTGTTGTGACAGATGGCGCGGCGTGTCGAGGTGGAACCAACCGGCCCGGGTCAACCGGGCTTCCGGACTACCGAAGTTGGGCACAGCAACCAGAAAGATCCCCCCCGGCCGCAAAATTCTAGCCACCTCCGCCACAGTCGGACGCGGGTCGGAAAGATGCTCCAGCACATGCCACATCACAACCACATCGAAACTTTGGTCGGGAAACTTCAATTCATCCAGCAAGCCCACGCGGACCGGGAGTTTCAGGACTTCCCGGGCGAAACGGCAAGCGCCGTCAGAAAATTCCGTACCCATCACATCACAGCCGTTCCGCTGAAAGGCGCGGAGCAACAAGCCACGGCCACAGCCGACGTCCAGCACCCTGGCAGGCTTTCGGTTTAACCGGCGCAGCACTTGGGCCGACCGCCAGGCGTACAGTTTCTCCTGGAGCCATTCCATCACCGCCGGGAAACGGCGCCCATGCTGGTCGCCGTAATAACCGACGGGATAATAACGCCCAAGGTCCGCCGGCACCGGCACCGTGACCACCTGGTCGCACCGACGGCACCGCACCACCTGAAACGTCTCGCCGCTGATGTAATCAATGGCGGGAAACAGCGGTTCTGTGTCAGCGGTGGGATGAGGGCAACTCGGCATCCGAAAAACTAGACCGCAAACCAGCGCGCAAACAAGCGGAAACGACGGATCGCAGCATTTTTGGCTGGGCGAATGCGGGAATAAATCATATTTTACGGTCGTCCGCCATGCCGCCCAACCCCGGATCCGTCACCAATGCCGCCGGTCGAGCCACCCTGAAAAAGAGGACTTGGCCTCAATACCTGCTGCTGACGCTTACGCTGGTCGCGGCATCAGCAACTTTTTATTTTCCCTTCAGCGAGACCAGCAACCTGGATGCTTTGATGCTTTTGCTCGCGACGGCCTGCTCCATAGCCATCCTCGCCCGGCAGTTGCCACTGCAAAGCGTGTTATTCGCCGCCTTCATTACCGCGTTTATCGGCGGGGCCGCCCACGGCCTGAGCGCGCGGACCGGGCTGCCGTTCGGCCCGCTGATCTTTGATACAACCGCGGGCCCGAAACTGTTCAACATCGTACCCACAGTCGTGCCGCTGGTCTGGGTCATTGCCCTCTTTAATTCGCGGGGGGTCGCGCGCCTAATGCTGCGGCCGTGGCGGCGGGTTAAGACCTACGGCTTTCTGTTCATGGGGCTGACGGCGGGGCTGGCGCTCGCATTCGATCTGGCATTGGAACCCTTTGCCCATGCGAAGCATCTCTGGCGCTGGCAACCGACCATGATCACCATCACCTGGTACGGCGCAACGCCGTTGAGCTTTTTAGCCTGGGGGGCGGTTTCGTTGTTGATCCTCGTCATCATCATGCCATATCTGATCCGCAAGCAGCCAGGAAACCCCAGCGCGCCGGACTTCACTCCGTTGGCCTTGTGGCTGGGGGCCATCGTTTTATTTTCAGCCAACGCGGCGCAAGCCGGCTGTTGGACGGCGGTGGGCGTGAACGTGGTGATCGCCGGGATCGCGGCCCTGTTCTCGTGGCGTGGCGCGAAGTGGTGAACGGTCAGCTTTTCCGCGACACCATTAATTTGACCACGCGGGGGCCGTCCAGGTCCTCAACGCGCAACACAAACTCACCGACCGTCACAAAGTCGCCCGCCTTGGGGAAGCCACCGAGCTTTTCCGTGACCCAGCCGCTGGCGGTGGTGGTGTTTTCGTCGTGCGGCACCGTGCCGATGATTTTTTCCAGTTCGTGCAACGCCAGCGTGCCGGCGACTTCCCAACGGTTTTCGGCCAGGCGCACAAGCTCGGATTTCTCCGTGTCAAATTCATCTTGAATCTGTCCGACGAGCGCCTCGATGGCATTTTCCAAGGTCACGATGCCGACTGTGCCACCGAACTCGTCCACGACGATGGCAAAGTGGGAGCGGCGGTCAAGAAAACGTCGAAGCAGCTGGTCAAGCGCGGCGGTTTCCGGGATATAAAAGAGGGGCCGAGCCAGCGGCAGCAAATCCGCCGCCGTCGCCGCGCGCGCGCGCAAGGCATACAAGTCCTTGATATGAATCACGCCCAGCGTTTTGTCCAGATCGCCGCCGTCGCAGATGGGAAAGCGCGAATACCGCGTCTTTTCGGCGAGCGCCACGCAACTGGCCAACGGCGCGGTGGTAGCGAATACCGTGATCTCATTGCGCGGGCGCATGACCTCGCGGGCCGTGCGGTGCCGGAGGTCGAGCGCGTTCAAGATAAGGTCGCGCCGTTCGGCGGAACCCTGCGCGGCGGCCAGCACCACGCGCAATTCCTCCTCCGAATGGCGGGCGTGCAACTCACCGCCGGCAAAACCGAGCCAGTTCAAAACGACCTGCGACGACCGGTGCAGCACCCAAATGAACGGGTACGACAGCCGGTAAAACCAGGCGAGCGGGGTAGCCACCCACAGCGAGGTTGGCAGCGTGAGGCGGATGGCGATGGCCTTCGGCACCAGTTCGCCGGCGATGATGAGCAGGTAGCAGTTCACGAAAAAACCGACGACGATGGCAATGGTACCTTGCGTGTGTTCATTGGATATCCCGAGGAGCGGAAAGACCGGTTCGAGCAACGCCCGGAAAACCGGTTCCACCAGCACGCCCAGCGCCATGCTTGCGAGGGTGATGCCAAACTGCGTCGCGCCGATATACGAATCGATGTGCGCGACGATGTGCCGCGCCGTGCGCGCCCGGCGATTGCCTTTGGCCGCGAGCGGCGCAAGCTGCGTGTCGCGGATGCGCACAAAGGCCAGCTCTGCCGCAACGAAAAAGGCATTGAACATCACGAGCAGCACAACGGCGAGCAGCTTATAGCCGTCATTAATGGCATCGCTCCAACTCACAGCTTCACCTCGCCGAACATCAGTTTCAAAATGTCCTCCAACGACACCACGCCGGCCTCGTGACCATCGCGCGACAGCACAATGGCCAGCCGCTGGCCGGCGCGCTGCATCCGGCGCAGAGCGATCTCCAGCCGTGTGCCGTCGTCCAGGAACAGCGCGGGCGACATGAATTCACCGGCGGTCCGGCTCCCATCCAACTTTTCCCAATACAGCAGCGCGCTCGTATCGAGCATACCGGCAATACGCCGCTGTTGGTCGCGTGGCTCCCAGACCGGCAGGCGCGAAAGATTTTTTTCCTGGGCCAGCTTCAGCGCCTCGCCGACCGGCGACGAAACCGCGATAGAAAAAGTTTTGGCCAGCGGGATGGTGATCTGCGCCACGGTGAAATGCTGGAGATCCAGCACGCGGTTGACCATCGCGTGTTCGTCACCGGTGAGCGCCTGCGCAGCCTCGGCCATCACCGCGCGCATCTCCTCACGGTTGCCGAACAGCCGGCCCGTGAAGGCCTGGGCACCACGCCAGCGGAGGACGGTCCGCGAAACTCCCTCGACCACGAACACCAGCGGCGCGAGCGATAGATACACCAACCGAATGGCGTGGGCTGAAGCCAGGCACAGGCGGTTCGGATAGGTGCGAAACAGCATCTTCGGCAACAGGTCCGAGAACGAGTAAAAGATGAACACGATCACCGTGAAGAGCGCGATGATCACGGCCGTGTGCCCGGCAAACCAGTCGTGCAGCTTGGCGATCATCCAGCCGAGCAGGCAGAAGTTCACCAGCGTGTTGCCGACGAGAATGGTCCACAGGAATTTCTCCGGCTGTTCGAGGAAACCATGGAGGATCTGCGCCTGCCCGTTGCCCAGGCGCGCCAGCCGCCGCACGCGGAGCCGGTTCAGTGCAAACACCCCGGCTTCCATGCCCGAGAGCAGGAACGACAGCAGCAGGCACAGGGCGAGACCAAAAAAAGTGGTGAGGTATCCGCTCATCTGATTTGCTCCACCAGCAGTTCGCGCACGCGCCGTACATCCGCGACGTGGGCGGTTAATTTCAACCCGGCAAACACCGCCGTTTCCCCCGGTGCCGGCACCACGCCAAGCAGGTGCGTCAGCAGGCCGCCCATCGTTTCCACCTCAGTCACGTCCGGCAGCAGTGGAAATTCCCGGCGGAAATCCTCCAGCCGCATCGTGCCGTTCACGCGCCAGTGACCCGGCGACAATTTTTCCAGCACAAAACCCTGCGGTTCCAGCGGGGCGTGAATCCGGCCAACGATGCCGCCAAGAATATCCTCCATCGTCACGAGTCCCGCCGCGCTGCCAAATTCATCCAGCACGATGGCCAAGCCACGCTGCTGCTTCTGCAAAGCGCGGAACAACAGGAGCAAATTCATGGACTCCGGCACGAACGACGGAAACTCGATCACTTCCGCGAGGTCAATCTTCGGGTCAAACAAAAGCGCCCGCGTATTCAGGATGCCGACAATAGTGTCCGGCGTCTCATCGTAGATCGGCAGGCGGCGGTGCTTGAACTTCCGCGCGACCGCGAGCATTTCATCCACGGTGGCGTCGTCGGAAATGCACGCCATATCCGCGCGCGGCTGCATCACATCGCGCGCCGTGCGACGGTCGAGACTGATGATCTGGAGGATGATTTCGCGTTCTGATTCCTCAAGCGTGCCCTGTTGCCAGGCAAGTTCGAGCAGCTCCTGATATTCCGCCTCCGTCACAGCGGCGGGCGCCGTGACCGAGGCGGCCGCCTGCCGCAGGATGGCCGCGTTCGTCCATTGCGCGGCCCGGTAAAAAGGCTTCGTCACCCGCCGGAACAGCAGCAGCGGCCAAGCCACGCGTAATGCCCATCGTTCCGGTTGCCGCACCGCCAGGGTCTTGGGCAGCACCTCGCCAACCAGAAGCACCAGCGCGGCCAGCGCGAGCATCGTCAGGCCAAAGGCCCACTGCGCATCGAACACCATGCGAAGCGCGGCGGCCAGAATGGCGGCGTTAGCGAAGGTGTTGCCGAGGGCGAGCGTGGCCTGCAAATCCTGCGGCCGTTCGAGTAGTTGGGAAACGATCCGACCCGCGCCGGATTGTGCCTCGGCCAGTTGCGCCACCTGCCATTGGCTCAGGGAAAACATGGCCGTCTCCGCCAGCGCGAAGAAGAAACTCGCGCCCGCGAACACCAGCACTGCCATGACCATCGCCGTTTCCACGCGCCAAGCTTAACCGCAAACTGCCTACCGGAAAAGGGCAAAGGCAACGGTAAAAACGACCGGGACACGCTCGTGGCTTGGCCTGCTACGGCCAGCAATGAAGTGTAAATGCTTGCTCAATTTGCCGGCGGGGTACTGGGCGGGGTTTTGCGTTCCGCGAACCGCTGGAACACCACGAAGAAAGCCGGCACAAACAGCACCGCCAAACACGTCGAAGCTATCATACCGGAGGCGACAGCGATGCCCAGTGATTTGCGTGCGCTGGCCCCGGCCCCGTGGGCGAAGACCAGCGGCAGCACGCCAAGAATGAAGGTGAATGAGGTCATCAGGATGGGTCGGAAGCGCACCTGCGCAGATTCCACCGTCGCGTCCAAGATGCTCTTGCCGGCGGCGCGGTGTTCCCGGGCCATCTCGACGATGAGAATGGCATTCTTCGCTGACAAGGCGATCAGCAGCACCAGCCCGATCTGCACGTAAATGTTGTTCGCGAATCCGAGAATGAGCATCGCACTCACGGTGCCGAGCAGCGCCAGCGGCACGGCGAAAATCACCGCAGCCGGGGTGATCCAGCTTTCATACTGGCCGGCCAGGACCATATAGACCAACAGGATGGCCAGGCCAAAGATCAGAAAGGCGGAGTTGCCCACGAGCTTTTCCTGATAGGACATGGCGGTCCATTCAAAGGCCGTGCCCGGGCTGAGGTGCTGCTTCGCAATCCGCTGCATGACGTCCAAAGCCTGGCCAGAGCTGAAGCCTTCCGCCGCCGCGCCGTTGATGGTGGCGGAGGGAAACAAGTTGTACAACGTGATAACAGACGGACCGACGCTGGAGTGGATGTCCGCCAACGTCCCGAGCGGCACCATGTCGCCGCTTTGGCTGCGGACGTAATAACCCTTCAAATTATCCGCCGTCAGCCGCTGCGGGGCATCTGCCTGAGCGAAGACGGTAAAGTTGTGACCGAACTTGGTGAACAGGTTGACGTAGCTAGAGCCAAGATAAGTCTGCAAGGTGTCATAGACGTCACCGAGCGCAACGTTAAGCGTCTCGGCCTGGGCCGGGTCCACGGTCACGGAAATCTGCTGTACCTGTGAGCGAAATGGCGTGAAGGCCGTGCGGATGGCGACATTGGTCCGAGCGACTTTGGCGATGGCATCCGCCGTGCGCTGCAGCCGGACGAAATCATAGCTGCCATCGGTCAATTCCACCTGCATCTGAAAACCACCCGACAGGCCGAGACCGGGGATCGGCGGTGGCACCAGCACAAGCGTGCTGGCGTCCTGAAAATTCGCGAATTTCCGGGAAAGCTGGTTGTAGATGGCCGGCAGGCTTTCATTTTTGGCGCGTTCGCCCCAGTCCTTGAGCATAAGGTAGACGATGCCGGCGTTGGCCAGCGAGGCGCTGTTGTCCAACGGCGAGATGCCGCCGATAGCGATGGAACGCTCCACGCCGGGAACGGTGCGGCCGAGCGCGGCAATTTTATCCATGGCCAGCCGGGTGCGTTCCAGCGACGCGCCGTCCGGCAGTTGCACGGAAACAATCACATAGCCCTGATCCTCGGTAGGGATGAATCCGGTGGGAATGTGCATGAGCCCCCAGCCGGCAACGGCCACGAGCGCCAGCGCGATGACCACCATCAGGCCGCTGCGCTGCACCATACGCCGAATAAGCCGGGTGTAAAAATGTTCGGTCGGCACATAAACCGCATCGAAGCCACGGAAGAAAAAATTCTTCTTCCGGCCGGGCTCAACGGGCCGCAGCCAGAGCGCGCATTGCGTCGGCTTGAGCGTGATGGCGTTAACCGCGCTGATGACGGCCGTAACCGCAATGACCAGCGCAAATTGCCGGTACATCTGGCCGGTGATGCCCGGCATGAACGCGGGCGGCAGAAACACGGACATCAACACGAGAGTGATGCCGATAACCGGTCCGAACAGGTCACGCATCGCGTCAATGCTCGCCTGCTTGGGCGTCTTACCACGCTCGATGTGCTGGGCCGCGCCTTCGACGATCACGATGGCGTCGTCCACCACGATGCCGATGGCGAGCACGATGGCGAACAGCGTGAGCAGATTGACACTAAAACCAAGCAAAGCCATGCCGGCGAATGCACCGATAATCGTGACCGGAACCGTGGTCGCGGGAATGAGCGTCGCACGGCAGTTTTGAAGGAACACCAAGATAACCAGCAGCACGAGGAAGCCAGCCTCGAACAGGGTATGATAAACTTCATTGACCGATTCGCGGACAAACTTAGTGGTATCGAACGGAATCAAATAGGACAGACCTGGCGGAAAATTCCCGGCAAAGCCTTGCATCGCCTCGCGCACGAGGGCGGCGGTGGCCAGCGCGTTCGCCTCAGGCAACTGGTAAATGGCGAGGCCGCCGGCTTCCTGACCGTTGAGCTGGAAGAACTGGCTGTAGGTCTGCGCGCCAAGCTCCACGCGACCGATGTCCCGGACGCGGGTGATCTGTCCGCCGTTCCCGGGATCGGCCTTGACGATGATGTCCGCAAACTGGTTCGCGTCGGTCAGCGCGCCCTGAACATTCACTGTGAACTGAAACGCCTGGCCCGGCGGCGTGGGCGGCATGCCAATCTGGCCGGCGGCAACCTTGGCATTTTGCTTCTGAATGGCAGTAATGACATCTTTCGGTGTCAGCGAACGCGCCCGCATCAAATCCGGGTCCAGCCAGACGCGCATGCTATATTGGCCGATGCCAAACACGACGACGTCGCCGACGCCAGGCAATCGCGCCAGTTTGTCCTTCAGCGCAATCGTCCCATAGTTGCTCAGGAACAGTGCGTCCTGGTTTGTATTCGTCGAGGTCAACGTGATAATCTGAAGAATCGCGGTGGATTTCTTTTTTGTTACCACCCCCTGTTGCTGAACCGGGATGGGCAATTGAGCCATCGCGGCGGCGACGCGGTTCTGGACGAGCACCTGCGCAAAATCCAGGTCGGTGCCGACCTTAAAGGTGATGGTCAAGGTATAACGGCCATCCGACGTGCAGGTGGACTGCATGTAGAGCATTTTCTCCACGCCGTTGACCTGCTGTTCGATAGGCAAAGCGACGGTCTCAAGCAACGTCCGGGCACTGGCACCGGGATAACTTGCGGTGACCTGCACCGTCGGCGGCGTGATGGGCGGATACTGTGCCACCGGCAACGAAAAAATCGCCACGGCGCCAAGCAGCATGGTCAGCAGCGCGATGACATTGGAGAGCACCGGCCGCTCAATGAAGAATTTGGAAAACATGGCAGGCGTTCGAGTAAAAATTTAACGCCCCGAATCCATGGCGCCGGCAGGTGAATCCTGGATGGTGACCTTTTCGCCGGGGACAGCATTCATGAAGCCGTTGACCACCACGCGATCAGCCGGGCTGATTCCATCGCTGATGGCGCAGCCGTTTTCGGCCGTCGTTCCCTTTGACACTGTGCGCCGGACGACGACATCGTTCTCATCCACCACTAGTACATAGTCACCTTCCTGATCACTACCGACGGCGTTGACGGGAATCACGGGCAGCGGCTGCGGGTTGCCGAGCGGGATGCGGACGCGTGCAAACACGCCGGGAAACAGCGCCTTGTCCGCATTGCTCAAGACGGCGCGCAGCTCGATCGTACCCGACGAAGAACTGATGCCGGTGTTCACGAAATCAAGCGTGCCGGCATGCGGATAACCGGTTTCATTTTGCAGACCGATCAGGACCGGCACCTGGCCCGCGCCACTACCCGGCTCAAGGCCAAGTTTTTTCATCGCGGCACGAATGCTCAGCGCGTCCCGCTCGTTCAAGTTGAAATAAACGTAGATGGGCATGAGTTCATCAAGGTTGGCCAGCTTGGTGTCGCCGCTGACACCGACGAGATTGCCTACGTCCACCAGATGCCGGCCCATCCGCCCGCTGAAAGGCGCAGTGACATGGGTGTATCCGAGATTCAGTTTCGCGAGTTGGACCTGCGCCTGCGCCTGATCGCGTTGGCTCTGCCATTTTTCGACGTTGGCCACGGATGTGGCGTTCTGCTTGACCAGCTCCTGCTGCCGGTCATATTCCGACTGCGCCTGAAGCAACTGCGCCTGCGCGATTTTCAGCTGCTGCTCGTAAGGTTCCGGCTGGATGACGAAGAGGAGTTGATTGGGTTCAACGAACGCACCATCCGAAAAATTCACCGACTGCAAATAACCCGGAATGCGCGCAACCAGGTTGACAGATTGGGACGCGGCGGCGGTGCCGGTTAGATCGAGATAAGTTGTCACAGCTTCCAACATCGGATGACTGACGGTTACCAGCGGGGGAACCAATGACTTATCATCGCGCGACCTTCCGCAGCCGGACAGCAGGATAGCCGCGCAGCCAAGGCACAATGCAAATTGTAATCTCATAAGATCATAGGGGTAAGGGTTATTGACGATTCGGTTCGGTTCCGCGGGCAACGGGCGACCCCGGGGGCAAATGGTGCAACGGCTCCAGCATTCGACCCCAGTTGGTCCGCCGGGCCATTTCCGCCTTAACCGAGGCGGAAAGAATGTCGTTGGTGCCACGAATTTCCCAGCCGCCGCCCAGCGCGCGATAGACGGAAATGAGGCTGAGCATCAGATTTCCCTTCGTGGCGGCCACGTCGTCCTCCACGCTCAATTCCGACTGCTCCGCCGAGAGAACCGTGGTATAATCCGTCTGACCACTCTTGTATTGGATCAGCGCCAGTTCCGCCGAACGCCGCGCCGCGACCGCGGCCCGCGAGAGGGAAAGCAACGCGCTCTGCTGGCCGGCGAAATTCGCTAGGCCTGTATTCACTTCCTGCTGCGCGGTCAAAACGGTATTCTGATAATTGAGCAGCGCCTGTTCAAATAGCGCGTCCTGCACCCGCACTTGGTTGATAAGTCGTCCGTAGTTAAACACCGGGAAAACGACACCAGCTCCGGCATTGACCATGCGATTTTGCCAGTTGAACAGATCGCCCAACGAATTTTTTGCCTGATTATCCGAGGCGTAACCAAACTCTCCCGAAAGGGAAAAGGCCGGATACATCTGGGCTTTCGCGACACCGATCAGAGCCGAATAAGAAGCTGCCTGCAAACCTGCCGCCACCACGTCCGGGCGGCGGCGCAGCAAATCCTTCGGAATGCCCACCGCCACCGCGGGAGGCGCGACCGGGATTTGACTCGGGCCGGCCAAATGTTGGTCGATTTCGCCCGGCACCTCGCCGAGCAGGACGCCGAGGCCATATTTGTTCTGGGCGAGCACGGCATTAAGCAACGGAATTTGCGCCTCGGTCTGCTGCAGGCGGGTGGTCGCCTGCTGGAGGTCGCGCTCGCTGGCTTCACCGCCATTAAACTGGGCGGTGGCAATGCGCAGGCTTTCCGACTGCGTGGTCACGTTCCGGGTCGCGACGCGAATCCGTTCCTCCAAAGTGCGAATATTGACGTAGGTACTGGCGACATCGGCGATGAGCGTGATCATCGCGTCGTCGTAAGCGGCGATGGAACCGAGGAACCCTGCCCGGTCGGACTCGATACCGCGACGATACTTGCCCCAGAAATCGATTTCCCAGGTGGCTCCAAAAACAACCTGATCGGAAACATAATCCGGATTCACGCCGGGAATTTCGGCGAGCAAGCTGTTATTCAATTGCGCGTAATTTACCTGCCCAGAAATGCCCTGCTGCTGTGGAAACAGGTTGCCGAGCGAATGGTTGAGCCGCGCGCGCGTTTCTAAAATGCGCGCGCCAGCGATCTGGAGCGACAGATTGCGGGCACAGGCCGACTCAATGAGCTGGTTTAGTATGGGATCGTTTAAGTTTCGCCACCAAAAAATTTCCACGTCACTGAACGGCCGGTTCGTGATGGCCGGGTTGGTAGTCCACGTGGGCGCTACGTCGGCTTTAGGCACTTGGTAATTCGGGCCAACCATGCAGGAAGTCAGGAAAGTGGCTACCAAGGCGATGATCGTCAACGGCCGAACTTTCCCGGTAAAAACAGCCAAAGCTGACAAGGGCAAACCAATTTTATGGTCCGGAATTATCATGAATTTTCGCCGCCAATGTCCGGGATTTTCTCCAGTTCCAAAATAAAATCAAGATTTCGATCAAAATGAGTCTCCTAATGAAAAATTTTCCGCTCATTTTCATAACGGATAAAAGTGTTGAACGCGTGCCCAATCGGGTGTGATACAGGAAATTGATGAAGTCGATAAGAGCAGGCCCGACGCATTTGCCGGCCCTGGAAAAAATCATTGCGTCGAACCGGAACCGGCTGGTTCACCCGATCACCAAGCGGTTCCTTGGTTACGCCACCAGCTTGCAGGTCGTTTTCAGATTGAGATGCAGGCAAACCCCGGAAACTATCGGCGGACGCAAGGATTGGTGAAAGCACCGATGAGCCAACTGATTCGCCGTCGGTTCAGCGGTGCCGAAATCACCACTATCCCTTTACACCACGGGCAGAGGGTTAAAGGTTTTGCCAAGGATGGGTGCGCTCTTGGTCTGGAGCCAGTTCTCCAGCACTCCGGCATAGACGCTGCGGAAGTCGACGTTGTATTTCACGTCGCCCTGGTACAAATCCTCCGGCGCGAGACTCGGGTACCGGCCAAGCAAACCGGCCTTAACCTTGCTTCCAATAACGAACATCGGCGCGGCTGCACCGTGGTCGGTGCCACCGCTGGCGTTTTCGGAGACGCGCCGGCCAAATTCGCTGAAGGTCATGACGAGCACGCGGCCCATGTTACCTTGCGCCCGGAGGTCATCGGTGAAGGCCTTGACGGATTCCGCGAGGTCGCCGAGCAGCCGCTGCTGCGCGCCGAGCTGATTGGTATGAGTGTCGTAACCGCCCTGCGAGACGTAATAAACCCGCGTGGGCAATCCGCCGCCGATGAGCTTGGCGACGAGCTTGAGCGAGCCGCCAAGCTGGGAGGCGGGATAAGTCGCCTGATTTTGCACGCGCGCGGCGATGGCGCGGACCTCGTCGGAACTCTGCTGCGCATCGAGCGCGGTGCGGGTGATAAAATCCACCGCGCGGCCGCCGGTCATGGGCATGCCCGCCGGCAACATGGCGATGCTGCCGCCGGAATTATCTTCCGGCAGCGGGCTGGACAGCTCGAGTTCGTTCAGTTTTTTGTAAGATTCCTCGGTGGCGGTACCGTTGGCCAGGAAACGGTAGCTTTGCGGATTGTTGAAGACGATACCTTTGGGTTGGGCGGCAAAAAACGCTTCCGGCAGCGTATTACCAATCACCACACCCACCGCGGGGTCGGCTCCGGGACAGGCGTTGTCGAAATAGCGCCCCACCCAGCCGTATTTCTCGACCCGATCCGAGTCGCTGGCGGTCTGCCAGATTTCCGTGGAACGGAAATGCGAGCGATTGGGATTCGGATAACCAACGCCCTGGATGATGGAAAGCTGCCCCGCGTCGTAAAGTTCCTTGAAGCCTTTCATGGCGCCGTGCAGGCCAATATCGTCGTTGATCTTCAAAACGTCCGCCGCCGGCTGGCCGAGCTTCGGGCGCGCCTGGCGGTAATAATCATTGGCATAGGGGACAACCGTGTTCAGGCCGTCGTTGCCACCAGCCATCTGCAACACGACGAGAATGGTCGCGTCCTTGCCGGTGCGCGTCTGGATGGCGGAGTCGGCGGCCTCAGCCTGTAGCGCGTTGAAGGTGTTGGAAAGAAACGCCGGCATGGTCCACGCGAGCGAGCTGCCAAGAATGGTGCGGCGAAGAAACTCGCGGCGGGTCTGGAGGGTGATTTCGTTTTTCATTGGTCAGGTGACTTGATATTCCGGTGTGGACATCATCAGCCGGATGGTGGTGAGAATGTCGGCGTCAGATAATTTGGTTTTGCCATTCAGGAAGTCGCGCAGGGTCTGTTCTTGATCCTGGTTGAGTTTGGTCTGGAACAGCCGGTTTTCCAGCGCAGCAACAATCGTAGTCTGGTCGGTGCGCTGCTCGGGCGAGAGAATTTTTTCCACATCCACGCCGCCCAGGCGGAGGCGCGACAGCGCCTTCAAAGCTTTTTCTCCGCCGGCACCACCCGGCTTACGAGCGAAATCGCCGGCCGTCAGCGGCGGCAGCGTGCCCTCCACCAACGCCTGCGCGTCATTGTAGCGCGAGAGCAGCGTATTAGTGGTAATCCAAGTGATGCCGCCGTCCCAGCCCTTAACATTCGGCGGTGCGAACAGGTCCTGGCCGAGCTGGCGCAGCATCCCATAGCTGACAAGGGTGGGTGGCAGGTCGCATTCCAGCACGCGTACACTGCCGGCGAGCCATTGCACGGGGCTCTTGACCTGGTTGCGAACAATGTCCGGCGCATAGAACTCCTCGCTGCGGAACAGCACGCGGAGAAACGGCTTGAAGTTATTGCCGTGCGCGCGAAGCTCCGCCGCCAATGCCTCGTTCAAGGCCGGCGACGGCTCCTGACCGGCGAAATAATTCCACAACTTGGCGGTGATGAATTTCGCGGCCTGCGGCTGCGCTACAATGATCTGGATGAAGTCCTCACCATCAAAGTTTCCGGTGCGACCCAGGATGGTCTTGACCCCGTCGTCATGGACCCGGGGGCGGAAGATATATTTCTGCGTATGCGGTTCCAACGACCAGCCGGTCAACGCCCGCGCGGCCTCGGTGATATCGGATTCGGTATAATGACCTTCGCCGAGCGCAAACAGCTCCATGACCTCACGCGCAAAATTTTCATTCGGATGATCTTTCCGGCTCTGCGCCTGGTCGAGCCAGACGAGCATGGCGGGATCCTGGCCGGCGGCGATAAGCAACTCACGCCAGTTGCCGGTGGCCAGACGCCGAAAGAGTTCATTCTGCCGCCACATGTAATACGGGTTGCGCACTTTCTCGAAGCTCGTCGCGAAATGGCCGTGCCAGAACAGCACCAACTTCTCCTGCAACGGCCGCGGTCCGCGCACCATCCGTTGCAGCCACCAGCCGCGGAGCTCCTGCATGCGGATTTGAATCGTCCGCTGCTCCGCCTGCTGCAATTTCTTCTTTTCCTCCGGGGTGGCGGCGTTCTGGACGGCCTCGCGATATTGCCGGATTTCCTCCGGATTCGGCCGGGCCCAATCGGGATTCGGGGTCGGGTCGGGGATCTTTTCGTAGTCCAGCAGGAAGCCAACCGCCTGGTCCGGAGCCAGCGCGGCCAATCGCGCAATTTCCACCGGTGGACCGCCAAAGCCAGCACGGTTCAGCAGATGCGCCGCGGTGGCGTAGTTCCATTGGTCGGATGAGAGCGCCTTAAGCATGCTATTTAACAATCTAACAGACGAACATCGGCCCAAACAGGTTTCAAATCAATGCCAAGCATCGGCAGAGCAGCGAAGATGGGCCGGCGGAAACTCGCGGCTTGTCCCGGCTTGGCGATTCGCCTAGATTGCCCCGACCCAATAATTATTTCATGCCAGTCCCGCGCAAACTACGTTACGGAATGGTCGGCGGCGGCCCGAACGCCTTCATCGGCGCAGTTCACCGCTTGGCCGCCAATCTGGACGGCCAGATTGAACTGGTTGCGGGCGCGTTTTCCGCCGATGCCAAAAATTCGCGGATGACCGGCAAACAGCTTTTCCTCAACCCCCGGCGGGCGTATGCGAGCTACGCGGAAATGGCGGTGCGCGAGGCGGCGCTGCCGGCGGATGAGCGGATTGATTTCGTGGCCATCGTCACGCCGAATTTTTTGCATGCGCCGGTCGCGACGACCTTTCTGAAGGCAGGCTTCCACGTCGTCTGCGACAAGCCGATGACGTTGACGCTCGCGGAGGCGAAGGCGTTACGCAACACGGTGCGCAAGACCGGAAAAGTATTTGCGCTGACGCACAACTACACCGGCTACCCGATGGTGAAGGAGGCGCGCGAACTGGTCCGCACCGGCAAGCTCGGAAAAATCCTGAAGGTGGTCGCCGAATATCCGCAGGGCTGGCTGCTCGACAAAATCGAAGCCGCCGGCCAGAAACAGGCGGCATGGCGGCTCGATCCGCGGCGCGCCGGCGCGAGCAGTTGCGTGGGCGACATCGGCACCCACGCGGAGAATCTTGGTCGCTATATCACCGGCCTGGAAATCGAGTCGCTGTGCGCGGAGTTCACTTCGTTCATTCCCGGGCGCAAATTGGAGGACGATGCAAACCTGCTGCTCCGCTACCGGGGCGGCGCCAAAGGCGTACTGCATTGCTCGCAGATTTCGTGCGGCGAGGAAAACAACCTGAACATTCGGGTTTACGGAACCCTCGGTTCACTCGCCTGGCACCAGGAACATCCGAATGAATTGAAGTTTATTCCCAAGGGCGAGCCGGTGCGAATTCTCCGGCGCGGCAACGGCTACGTCAGCGACGCGGCGAAGAAGTTTACGCGGCTGCCGTTCGGCCATCCCGAGGCGTTCATCGAGGCGTTCGCGAACATTTACCTCGAGGCCGTCGCGGCGATCCGCGCGAGCCTGGCGAGCAAGCGCTTTACTGGTGATTTCCCCACGGTGGACGACGGGGTCATGGGCATGGCGTTCATCGAAACCGCCGTAAAATCGGCGGCGTCCAACGCAAAATGGATGAAATTTCCAAAGCTCTAATCCTTATGCCAATGAATCAACAAATCCTGGCGCTCATCTCGCTCGCGGCCATGCCGGTGCTGGCACAAAATTCTATTGGGCCGGCCACCACCCCGCCGAAGCCCCAGGAAATTGTGATTAATGGGGTCGCCGGTTTTCAGGACACGCCGATGCAGCCGGACGGCCAGTGGCATGTCCATGACCCGGCGCGACCGCAGCCACCGGTGATCGCCCCGGGCGTGTCCTTCAGTCAACTGGCTACGCCTCCCAGTGACGCCCTGGTTTTGTTCGACGGACACGATTTGTCTGCCTGGCGCGACAAGCGAACTGGCGGTCCGGCGCCGTGGACAATTGAAGATGGGGCGATGGTTTCCGCCAAGGATGACATCGTGACCACGAATGAATTCGGCGACCTGCAATTGCATCTGGAATTCAGAGAACCAACCCCCGCCACAGGCTTGGGCCAGGGCCGGGGCAACAGCGGCGTATTTTTGATGGGGCACTACGAGGTGCAGGTTTTGGACGGCTATAACAATCCCACCTATGCGGACGGCACCACCGGCGCGGTTTACGCCCAACATCCACCACTCGCCAACGCCTGCCGACCACCGGGCGAATGGCAGACCTACGACCTGATTTTCACGGTGCCGCATTTTGATGCGGCTGGCAAACTGACGGTGCCGGGTTATGTAACGGTGATCCTCAACGGAGTGGTGGTGCAAAATCATCAGGCCATCCGCGGCGACACCACCTACCGCTCCGTGGGAAATTATTCATACCACAACCCCACCGGCCCGCTGGCATTGCAGTTCCATAAAAACGCCGTTGCTTTTCGGAACGTGTGGGTGCGGTCGGTGCCGCTGGTTGACGAACCTTGAGCCCCAACCGGGCGCCTTCGAATTATTATGAAAATGCTGCTCACACTTTTGATGGCCGCGTTGGCGGCGACTTCGCTCCACGCCGCACCTAAAAAACTTCTGGTCGTCACCACGACGACCGGCTTCCGGCACAGCTCGATTCCGACGGCGGAAAAAATCCTCGCGCAGCTCGCGCGCGACAGCGGGGAGTTCACCGTGGATTTCGTGGAGCAGCCGCCCGGGCATCCGGCGGTTGGGTTTCCGCCAAAATCGTCACCGGAAGCCAGCGAGGCGGACCAAGCGGCGTTTGCCGCCGCCGAGGCCGCGTGGAATGATAAATTGAAAGCCGTGCTGCAAAAACTGTCGCCGGAGTCGCTAGCGCATTATGACGGCGTGATTTTTGCGAGCACCACGGGCGACTTGCCGATTCCCGACCCCCAGGGATTTCTCAACTGGATCAAGGCCGGGCATGCGTTCATCGGTATCCACGCGGCGAGCGACACATTCCATCACTGGCCAGATTTTGCGGCGATGCTGGGCGGCGAATTTCAGCATCACGGCCCCCAGGTCAGCGTGGTCTGCCTGAATCAGGATCCGGAAAATCCCGCCACGACGCAACTGGGCCAGACTTGGACCATCCAACAGGAGGAGATATACCAGTTCAAACATTATACCCCGACGAACGTTCACGACCTGCTCATCCTCGACAAACATCCAGAAAGTGGTTTGCCCGGACACTTTCCGGTCGCTTGGTGCAAGGCTTACGGCCAAGGCCGGGTCTTTTATACTTCCCTCGGTCACCGCGAAGACATCTGGGACACCGATCCCGATCTGAAAGACCGGAAAAATGACGTCGCCATCAGCAAGGCCTATCAGCAGCACATCCTGGGCGGCATCGAATGGGCGCTGGGATTGAAAAAATAATTTTACCAGTCACCGGCAGCATCAATTCCAAGCCTTCAGTTTTCAATCAACTCAATTTTGCAATCGCCGACGAAATTCCAGACACGCCTGGGCGATGTCCGGAGAGTTGAGGATGGCGGAGACAACGCAGATGCGCCGCGCACCCGCCGCCAGCACGGCGTCGAGGGTTTGGAGGTTGATGCCACCAATCGCAAACCACGGCACCGTCGCATTGGCCGCCGCCCAGCGGACGTAGTCGAGCGTCACCGGCTTGGCGGCCGGCTTGGTGCCGGTGGCATAGACGGGCCCGATGGCAAGGTAATCCGCCCCGGACGCAAGCGCGCGCTGCGCCTGCGCCGGTGCGTGCGTGGAAAGGCCGATGCGCAGCGGACAGTTACCAGCCAGCAATTCGGCGATGTGCGTGTGGCCGGCGTCGAAGAAATCTTCCTGACCCAAGTGGCAGAGCTCCGCGCCGATTTCTTTCGCGAGGTCCAGATGGTCATTGATGACGAGACCGACATTGGCGCGGCGCGTGATAGGTAAAACCTTTTCCGCCATCCGCCGGAGGTCGTCCGGCGGGGAATTTTTGGCGCGGAGCTGGATCAAATCACTGCCGCCGTCGCACAATTGTTGCGCGACGAGTTCAGGCGCGCGGCCATGCAGGTAGGCCGTGTCCACGAAGGTGTAAAGCTGGCAGTCCGCTAGCGGTTTCACGGCGCGAGGGTGGCAGAATCAGCGGGTCCGATCAAACGCCAACTGCCAGAACCCGTCGCAGCGCGCGGCCAAAACGACGAGCGGAGTTTGCAACGCCGGCGCGAGGATGAGGCGCTGCAGCCATTTGGCCCAAACCAGCCGGCGGGCAAAGGCGGCGTCGCAACTCTGGGCGATCTGCCGGCGCACTTCGCCCCAGGACGCCTCGCCCCGGCTCCAGGCGGCGAGCGGCGCCACAGCCAGTTCCGCCGACTCGAAAGCCATGGACATCCCGTTGCCGGTAACCGGCGGGATCATGGTAATGGCGTCACCGACAGAAATCTCAGCGCGCGTGACCGCCTGTCGCGGCGACAAGGAAAGCCCGGCGACGGAACAAAAAGAATCGTCGTCGAACACCGCGTCGGCCAGCCGCTCACGCAACGCGGAACCCGGCTGGCCGCGCAGGAGTTCACGCGAATTTTTGTTCCCGTCATGGTCGTTCGCCTTTTTTCGGAACAGGCCGCAGACATTCACTTCGCCGTCATCGAGGCGGCACAGGCCGACGTAACCGCGCGGTGAAACGTGCATTTCCAGATCCGCCGTGAGCGAAACGTTCCGCGCATGCACCTTGAGGCCAAACCAGCGCGCCCCACCCGGCTCCGCTTCGGCGCGGCGGCCGGTAGCCCGCACCAGACCTTCGCCAAGGTCGGCCAGCGGGGCGCGTTGGTCTTCGCGTAATTCGCCGCCGTGGTCGCGGAATTGTTTGGCGAGCGCGGCATCGAGCCTGAAGCGGGAGAGGCAAAGCGCCGGAGACGGCAACGAGCGCGGCGTGGTGGCTTGGGTGGCGGAATAGAAAGCCGTGGTTTGCGCCGGGACGGCACCGGCTTGGTCAAGCAATGCCCGCAGGCCCAGCCGCGCGAGCGTGAGTTGGCCGCGGCCGCTGATGAATTCGCCGCAGACGCGATGCCGGGGATAATGGCCCGCCTCGTGGAGCGTGACCGCTACGCCGCATTGCCGCAGCCCGAGGCCAAGCGTCAACCCGGCGAGGCCGCCGCCGATAATCGTAATAGATTTGTTTCCAGCCATGTTCAGGCAATTTTCTGCGCGATGAAAATATGGCTAAACGCGCCGACGGAATGCTCGGTGAGTTGCCAGGCTTGCCGGTCAGGCCATAAGGACGACAGTTCCAGACCAGAAAAACCGGCGCGCACACTCACAACGGCGTCGTGCCGGGTCACAAAGTTGCAGCCGATGGCCCAGAGCAACCGACTGCAAAACAGCGGCCACGCCGCCCGACGCGGTTCGACGGCGATGAAAAGTTTGACGCGCCGGGAAATGATCCCCAGCAGGGCGGCGAGCTGTGGATCTTCAAAATGATGGAGGAACAGATTAGCGACCACCGTGTCGCCGTCCGCCGGTGACCAGTTAAAAACGTCCGAAATAATCGCGCTCGCATTCCAGCCCAGCCGAGCAAAGCCGGACAGGGTTTCGGGGGCGACAAGGCTTTGCCGGTCGAGCAGTGTGACGGCAACACCGGTCCGGCGGGGCACCATTTGATGGGCGGCGGAAAGCAAGAATTTGCCATCGCCGGCACCAAGTTCGGTGATCCGGGGCGGGGCCGGCACGAGCCAATGATCCGCCAGCGCGCGGGCCATGATGGCAGGGTTGCGCATCCACGCGTTGACGCGATGCAAGTCGAGGCGGGAACGGAGCGCTGCGGGGTCGGCCGTCGGCAGCGAATCGAGCAGTTCCGACTGGACGAGGCGTTTCACTTTCCCACTTCGAGCAAGGCCCCGTGACAACTGAAGCCCGCGCCGAATGCGGACATCCACCAAAGACCGTCCGGCACGGAGTCGTTTAACGCGGCTTCCAAGACAAAGTACACGGTCGGACTGCTGATGTTGCCGAATTCGCGCAGCACAGCGGAGCTGTGCCGCACATCAGACTCGGCCAATTGAAGCTGGTCGCGCAGCGCGAGAATCACATCGCGGCCACCCGTGTGCAAAATCCAGCCGGTGACTTGGTCGCGGCTGACGCCCGCCTCGACGAGCGAATCGGAGAATAATTGGCCCGCAATTTTGCTGGCAATCTGAGGGATCTGGGGCAGCAGGATGTTCCGCAACATGCCGTTCTGGTGGCGGAAACGCAGCGTGTCGCGCTCGGCAGTCACGAGGCGCGAGGCGGCAAATTTCCATTCGACGCGCCGACGGATGGGGAGTGGTTCATTGGATAAAACCGCTGCGCCCGCGCCGTCACCAAAGAGGCAGGCGCTGATCAGGACGCCGGCATCGTCATCGAGAAAGAAGGCGGCACTGCAAACCTCGACGCAGATGGAGAGGACTTTTTTGGCCCGACCGGCGGTCAGAATCGCCTCGCCGGTGCGGAAGTTGGGCAGCGCCGCACCGCAGCCCTGGCCGACCAAGTCGAGCGCGAACACATCCGTACGCAATCCAAGTTGCTCGCTGACATAGCTGGTCAGACCCGGGCAAAGATAGCCAGTGCAAGTACTGATGAGGACGGCGTCCATTTGATCGGCGGTGCAGCCGGCATCCTGCAAGGCATGTTGCGCAGCCTCGACGGCGAGCGCGGGGGCGTGCCGGGCAAAGCGCGCCTGCAACGCATCCGGCGTGCGTTCAAATACGTCCGACAACGGTTCCAGCGCCAGATGACGCGAACCGATGCCATTGTCGCCGCAAAGCACCTTTTTCAGAATGGCATGCGAGCGCGGGGTTAACTGTGCGAACGGAGCCGAGTGGCGCAACGCATCCCAGCATTCGCGCTGTCCGTAGCGCTGACTGGGGGCGGCTGTCCCGAGACCTATGAAAAACATGGAGGACGCTAGCGCAGCCTGGATGGTAAAGCGAATTTAAATAAAATAGCGGCGGAACAAGCCCAGCCACCCTTGCGAAAATGACCGGACTTACTTCACCCCGGCGAGATAGCCGAAGCGTTTCTTGAATTCTTCGGGCGTCTGCTTGATGACGGCGGCAAGCTTCGCAAGCTGCTTGGCGTCTTCAAAATCTTCGTGGTTCAACCGGATCATATAGGCCATGGCACATTCGTAGGCTTCCCCGTCCACGTTGACCCGGCGGTTTTGCATGCGGCCGGTCTGGGGATCCAGCATATCCTCGAAGGGCAGCGGTTTCATCTTGCCGTCCACAAAGCTGATAATGGCCCCGTATTTGTCAGCCTCAGTCGAGCGGAGGAATTTGACGGCGGCATAGCCCAGGTCGCGGGTGTATTCGGCGTCGAAGGGGATCGGATCGGCACAGCGGAGTTCGTAGCCGAGATCCTTGTCAATAAACGTCATGTTGATGCCAAGCTGGTCGAGCCGCGCGGTCAGGAACTCCTTCATCAGGCGGCCAAATTCGATTTCCCCGAGGCGCAAGTGGCCGTGGTCGTCCCGAACAATTTTGCCAAACCGTTCAAGCTGGCCTTCCGGCATCGCCACCAGCAGGCCCTTCTCACCGAGTGATTCAATCAAACCCTCGGCCAGCACGACGAGGCCGTAGTGGGAGCCTTCGGCTTTGCGCTTGATGATTGAACCAATGATGATGTCACAGACCTCGTCCACGGTGACGGGCCGGCCGCGAAATTCCTCGGAGATGACCGAGAGCGTGGCGGCGGACGCCTTGGCAATGCCGAGCGCAAGATGCCCCGCCGCCCGGCCCATGCTGATGATCAAATACCAGCGCGACGTGGTGCGCGCATCTTCCATGAGGTTGCGGACGATTTGGACACCATAATGACGGGCCGTTTCGTAGCCGAAGGTCGGGGCGGTGCCGGGCAGCGGCAGGTCGTTGTCAATCGTCTTAGGCACGTGCGCGACCTTGATTTCGCCATTGCTGCGCTTGCGGACCACGCTGGCGGAAAAGGCCGTATCGTCGCCACCGATGGTCACCAGCGCCGTGATGCCCAGCTTATGAAACACCGTGAACAAATTGCGCATGTGCTCTTCGGACTTGGTCGGATTGGTGCGCGCCGTGCCGAGGATGGAGCCGCCCCGGAGGTGGATGTCACGCACGTCACGGATGGACAACGGTTTGATCTGTGTCGTGTCGCCAGCCGAAATGTGTTTAAAGCCGTCGCGGAAGCCGATGACTTCGTAACCCTGGTTGATGCCCTCGATGGTGGCGGCCGCGATGACGCCGTTAAGGCCCGGGGCCGGTCCGCCGCCCACTAAAATTCCGAGTCTGCCTTTGGTGCTCATGGTATTGAAAGTTGCATTATTACGGTTGATTTGGCCAGCGTGCCCGCCTCAACCAAAAAATTCAATTCCATTCTTCCCGGCATCTGGCCACAATCGGCACCGTAAAATGAACCGCGCCGTATTTCTAGACCGCGATGGCACGCTCATCGTGGAAAAAAATTATTTACACCGGCCAGAAGAAGTAGAGGTTTTTCCCGGGGCGGGTGCCGCGCTCAAACGGCTGGCCGATGCCGGGTTCAAGCTGTTGGTCGTCACCAATCAATCCGGCATCGGGCGCGGTTTATTCACCTTGGCCGACGCCGAAGCGGTGAATGCCCGTGTCCGCCAGGAGTTCGCCCAAGCCGGCGTGCATTTTGATAAAACTTACATTGCGCCCGAAGCGCCTGACCAACCCAGCCGCGTGCGCAAGCCGTCACCACAGTTTTTATTCGACGCCCGCGAGGAATTTGATTTGAACCTCGCCACCAGTTTCATGGTCGGAGACAAGCTGATTGACCTCGAATGCGGCTGGAATGCCGGCGTGCAAAGGAGCATACTCGTCCGCACCGGTTACGGCGCGGGCGTGGAACGCGACGAACCGGATCAAATCCGGCGCGCCGTCGTCGTGGACGGCCTGGCCGGGGCGGCGGAGTGGATATTAAAGTCGGGCGACGCGGCCACGTAGTTGGCAGTTAGAAAAAAACGGGTGGAGCAGCCGCTCCGCCCGACCAAAATAATTTATGTGTGGCATTATCGGATACGTCGGGAAGAAAGCGGCCTCGCCCATCCTCTTGGAGGGTTTGCGGCGGCTGGAATATCGCGGGTATGACAGCGCTGGCGTGGCGGTGCTGGATCACGCCCGGCTATCGCTCCGCAAAAAAAAAGGCCGGATCGACGAGGGCATCGCGCGGGTGCTCAAAGCTGAACCCGCCGCCGGCAGCCTTGGCATCGCCCACACCCGCTGGGCCACGCACGGCGTGCCGTCGGACCTCAACTGCCATCCGCACCTCGACGCCTCCGGCAAGATCGCCGTCGTCCACAACGGGGTCATTGAGAATTACGATGCGCTCAAGCAAAAGCTCATTCGCGCCGGCCATAAGTTCAAATCCGACACCGACACCGAAGTCCTCGCTCATTTGATCGGCGAATTTTATCTGAAACCGGGGATGGGAAATAAAAAATCAGAGACCGGCAATGAACTGACGCTGGCCGTCTGCGAGGCGTTGCGCGAGGTTATCGGCACCTACGGCCTCGCCGTGATCTGCACGGATTTTCCGGACCTGATCATCGGCGCACGGCGCGGTTCGCCACTCATTATCGGCCTCGGAAAAAATGAAAACTTCCTCGCCAGCGACGCCAACGCCATTGTTGCCCACACCAAAAAAGTGGTTTACCTGAACGACTACGACGTGGCCACCATCACGCCGGAACGCTTCGACATTGTAAATCTTGGCGCGGACACGGCCAACGTGCAAATCAGCCAGCTCGAGTTTTCGCAGGAAGACGCCGCGCGCGGCAAGCACGCTCACTTCATGCTCAAGGAAATCTATGAGCAACCGCAGACCATCCTGAACGCCCTGCGCGGCCGGCTGGATTTTGAAGGGGCCACGGCCAAGTTCGGCGGCTTGAACATGACCGCCGCCGAACTGCGCGGGATTGACCGCATCGTCATCGCCGCCAGCGGCACGAGCTGGCACGCGGCGCTCGTCGGCGAATATCTGATTGAAGAACTCGCCCAGATTCCCGTCGAGGTGGAGTTCGCGCACGAATTTTGTTACCGCAATTGTCCACTGGAAAAAAACACCGTCCTGCTCGTGCTCTCGCAATCCGGCGAGACGGCGGACACCCTGGCCGCCCTGCGCGAAGCCAAGCGCCGCGGTCATCGCGCCCTCGCCATCGTCAACGTCGTCGGGAGTACCATCGCCCGCGAATCCGACGGCGGTATCTACATGCACGCCGGCCCGGAGATTGGCGTGGCCTCCACCAAGGCCTTCGTCTCCACGATCACCATTTTGACCCTGCTGGCCGTGCATCTCGGGCGCATGCGGCAGCTCTCCGCCAAGCGCGCCCTGGATGTGTTGCACGGCTTGGAAGCGTTGCCGGGGCAGATTGAAAAAATCCTGGCCCAGGACGCCGCGTTCAAAAAAGTCGCCAAGAAATACGCCCGGGCTGAAGATTTCTTTTTTCTCGGCCGCGGCTACACCTTCCCCATCGCCCTCGAAGGCGCGCTCAAACTGAAGGAAATCTCCTACATCCACGCCGAGGGATATTCCGCGGCGGAAATGAAGCACGGACCCATTGCCCTGATTGATCCCCAGACCCCGACCGTGTTTCTTGTGCCACAGGATGCCATGTATGAGAAGACCATGGCCAACCTCGCCATGATCCGCGCCCGTCAAGGCCCGATCATTGCGCTGGCCACCGCCGGCGATCAAGCCATCAAGAAAGTGGCCGACGACGTCATCTATCTGCCCCCTGCCCTCGACCTGCTGAACCCCATCATGGCGACCGTGCCGCTGCAACTCTTCGCCTATCACATTGCCGTCGCGCGGGGCTGTGACGTTGACAAGCCGCGCAACCTGGCGAAAAGTGTGACGGTGGAGTAGAAACCGTTCAAGACTAAGGCTGTACTTTTATTTGGGCGGTCGGTGCGGGCGGCGGGCTGAGGAAAAGCGGCGGAGGGCCGCCGCACTCCAAGACGCTGGCGGGTTGGCCAGCGACCATTAAATTGTACGTAACCTCTTGGTGGCGATAGTTATTTCACCAGCGTGCGGACGAAGCGGTCCATGCGCACCAGCCCCTTCTCGATGTTCGCCAGGCTCGTGGCGTAGCTGAGGCGGATGTAATCATCCGCGCCGAACGCGATGCCGGGGACGGCGGCGACTTTTTCCTGTTCCAGCAATTTGGCGCAGAACTCGGCGGACTTGAGGCCGGTCCGGGAAATGTTCGGGAAAAGGTAAAACGCGCCCTTGGCGTTCACGCAGGTGATGCCGGGCATGGCGTTCAGCTTGGCGTGCGCGTAGCGACGGCGCTTGTCGTATTCCGCCAGCCAGAGCGGAAGGTGATCCTGCGGCCCGTTCAACGCGGCCACGCCGCCTTTCTGGGCGAACGAGGTGGGGTTGCTCGTGCTGTGGCTTTGCACGGCGTCAATGGCCTTGGCAATCGGTTCCGGCGCGGCGAGAAAACCCAGCCGCCAGCCGGTCATGGAATAGGCTTTGGCCAAACCGTGAACGATGATGGTGTGGTCGTAGTGCGCCGGTGAGAAGCTGGCGACGCTTTTCACCTTCGCACCGTCGTAAAGGAGGTGTTCGTAAATTTCGTCGCTCATGATGAGGACGTTTTTCTCCACGCAAATGTCGCCGAGCGCCTTTACTTCTTCCGGCGTGTAGACGGAGCCGGTCGGGTTACTCGGGGAATTGAGGACGAACAGCCGCGTGTTGGGCGTGATGGCCGCGCGCAACTGCGCCGGCGTGACCTTGAACTCCGTCTGGTCCGTGGTCTGAAGGATGACCGGCTTGGCCCCGGCCAGTTTGACCATTTCCGGATAGCTCAGCCAGTACGGGGCGGGGATGATGACCTCGTCGCCGGGCTCGCACGTAGCGAGAATGACATTGTAACAGGAATGCTTGCCTCCGCAGGAGACGATGATCTGGGCGGGCTTGTAGGTAAGGCCGTTTTCGCGCTGGAACTTGGCGGCGATGGCTTCGCGCAATTCCGGGATGCCGCTGCTGGGGGTGTATTTGGTGAAGCCGGCGGCAAGCGCCTTGGCGGCGGCGTCCTTGATGTGCTGCGGGGTGTCGAAATCCGGTTCGCCGGCGCCGAAGCCAACGACGTCATCGCCGGCCGCTTTCATTGCTTTGGCCTTGGAATCAATCGCCAGGGTGAGCGATGGGGCGAGCGACGCGGCGCGATGGGAGATTTTGTAGTTCATAAATTGAGCGCAAAGAGCATAAATTGAAACCGCGTCAGCGCAAGGAAGGAAAATGCTTTTACCGGTTGTTGCACGAAAAAACGCCGGCAAAAAATATAAACGAAATAGGAAACTATTGTGGGCGAGTTTAAGTGAAAGTCTGTCGAATCCTGACGAGGTTAGAGGCCAAGCGCCGGTTTACTGACAGTTTCACTGACAGTGGCCCGCCATATTTGTGCAACTCGTTGCCGCTCAAGCGGCAAAAGTGGCTCCAGAGGTAGGGCTCGAACCTACAACTTCGCGGTTAACAGCCGCGCGCTCTACCATTGAGCTACTCTGGAACGCAAAGGACGAATAATTTACAGGGCACGGCGCGTTCGTCAAACCGATTCGTCAAACTTTTTGGCATTGCGGGCAGTAAAATGTGCTCCGCGCTGCTTGGACGAGGCGGCGGATCGGGGCGCCGCAGTTCACACACGGTTGGCCGGCGCGATCGTAAACGCAAAGCCGCTCCGCATAATAATCCGGGGCTGTCGCGGCGCGGCCAAAATAAAACAGCCCGTCGGTCTTTCGCCCCGCGAAATTCAGCGGAATCGTGCTGCCGCAATCAATCGCCTCCTGCAGCACGGCGCGGATGGCGGACCAGAGGTTGGCGACCGATTTCGCGGCGAGCTGGTGGGCGCGTCGGCGCGGGGAAATCCGGGCGCGGAACAGGGCTTCGCTCGCGTATATGTTCCCGACGCCGGCGACGAGCGACTGGTCCAGAAGCTTCACCTTGACGGCCTGCCGGGACGTTTTCAGTTTCGCGCGCAGCAATACCGGCGTGAAGGTCGGGTCCCATGGCTCCGGCCCCAGCTTTGCCGCCGCGGCCAGGTCGAGCGTCAGCCGGCCGAAATAGCGGGTGTCTTCGTAGATGAAATTGCGCGGGCCGAGGTGCAAAACCACCGCGGCGTGTTTGGGCAACGGGTCGGCCCGGGGGGCGAGATACATCCGGCCGGTCATGCCGAGATGGCCGAGTAGAAAAATCGGGGTGCGAGAACGCTTCGGCCGCAGGGTAAAGAGCAGATATTTACCGCGCCGTTGCAGGCCGACAAACGTCGCACCCCGCAGGACGCTTTGGAATCGCCGCGGGGCGGTGGGAGCCACGACCTTGGCGCGGCGGATGTCCACGGCGCGGATGGTTTGGCCGGCCAGCAGCGGGCGCAGATGCCGGACGAGCACCTCGACTTCGGGCAATTCGGGCATGAAGGCGGATCAGGCGGTGACGAGCGTGCCGACTTTCTCGCCGAGCACCACGCGCTTGAGGTTGTGCGGCCGGAAGAAGTCGAACACGATGATGGGCATTTTGTTGTCCATGCAGAGCGAGAAGGCGGTGGAATCCATCACCTGCAACCGCCGCTGGAGCGCGTCGAGGTAGGAGATTTGGGCGAAGCGTTTTGCCCGGGGATTTTTCTTGGGGTCGGAATCGTAGATCCCGTCCACCTTGGTCGCCTTGAGAATGACTTCCGCGCCGATTTCGTTGGCGCGCAAGGCCGCGGCGGTGTCGGTGGAAAAATACGGGTTGCCGGTGCCGCCGCCGAAGATAACGACGCGGTTTTTCTCCAGATGCCGGACCGCGCGACGGCGAATGAACGATTCCGCGATCTGGGACATGGCAATGGCGCTCTGCACGCGGGTCGGCGCGCCGAGTTTTTCCAGGGCGTCCTGGAGGGCCAGCGAATTGATGATGGTGGCGAGCATGCCCATGTAATCGCCGGTGGCGCGTTCGATGCCGCTTTTGCTGCCGCTCACGCCGCGAAAGATGTTGCCGCCGCCGACGACGACCACCACCTGCACGCCGAGTTCGCGCACTTCGCAAATCTGCTGCGCCATGCTTTGCACCGCCTCGGCGGAGATACCCACGCCACCGGGGCCCCCCAGCGCCTCGCCACTCAACTTGAGCAAAATCCGGGAAAATTGGGGGCGCTTGATTTTGCTCATGGATTTGAAGAGGTGCGATTCATCACGTTCTAGTTTTAACAATCCCGCCGCTCGCGGTCAAACCAAACTACCTAGGACAATGCCGGCTCGACAGCCGCGGCTGGCTCAGGTACTTAATTCCGCCATGACCAAGCAAGCTTTATGGGTTACCACCCGATTTGTCGCCATATTTGTCGCCGGCGTCGGTTTATCCCATCTGGCCAAGGCGGCGGATATTCAATTCACGAACCAGTCAACCGCGCCGGCGGAGCCGTTGAGCCTGTGGTATCAAAAGCCCGCGAGCCAATGGACGGAAGCGCTGCCCATCGGCAACGGCCGACTGGGGGCGATGGAGTTTGGCGGCGTGAACCGGGAACGCCTGCAGCTCAATGAGGACACGCTGTGGGCCGGCGGCCCGTATGATCCGGTGAATCCGGACGCCAAGACGGCATTGCCGGGAGTGCGTGAGCTCATCTTCGCCGGCAAATTCGGCGACGCCGTCAATCTCATCAACGCCCGGGTCATGGCCAAGCCCATCGGCCAAATGCCTTATGAAACCGTGGGTGACCTGTTTCTGGATTTTCCCGCGCGCAGCAGCGTGGAAAATTACCGGCGCGATCTGAACCTGGACACGGCCGTGACCACCACCCGCTTCACGGCCAAGGGCGTGACTTACACCCGCGAAGTTTTTTCGAGCCCGGTGGATCAGGTCATTGTGGTCCGCCTCACCGCCGACAAAAAGAACGCCATCACCTTCACGGCGGAGATGACCACGCCGCAGCGGGCGACAGTGAGCGTGGAGTCCGGGAACACGCTGGTCCTGCGCGGGGTCAACGGGGATGCCGACGGGATCCGGGGCGCGCTCAAGTTTCAGGCGCGCGTCCAGGTGCTGGCGGAGGGCGGGAAGACCATCGCCACGGGCACCACGGTTTCCGCCAGCAATGCTGATGCGGTCACCCTGCTCATCGCCGCCGCCACCAGCTACAAGAATTATCAGGATGTGAGCGGGGATCCGGAGGCCATCACCAAAGGCCAGCTCGCCGGGGTGGCGGGAAAACCCTTCAAAAAACTTTTGAAGGCGCACGAGGCCGAGCATCAGCGGCTGTTCCGCCGGGTTTCGTTGGAACTGGGAAAAGCTGACACGGTCACCCTGCCCACCGATAAACGCATCGTGAATTTCACCAAGGGCAACGATCCCGGATTAGTGACGCTGTATTATCAATACGCCCGTTACCTGTTGATCTCCAGTTCGCGGCCCGGCGGCCAGCCGGCCAATTTACAGGGTCTGTGGAACGATTCCCTGAACCCGCCGTGGGGAAGCAAATACACGATCAACATCAACACGGAGATGAATTACTGGCCGGCCGAGGCGGCCAATCTCGGCGAATGCGTGGAGCCGCTGCAGGCGATGGTGGCTGACTTGAGCGTGACGGGCGCGCACACGGCGCAGGCGATGTATGGCGCGCGCGGCTGGGTGGTGCACCACAACACGGACCTGTGGCGCGCGTCCGCGCCGATTGACGGGTCCTGGGGCGTGTGGCCGACGGGCGGCGCGTGGCTGTGCCAGACGCTGTGGGAACATTACCTTTACAACGGCGACACCAATTATCTGCGGCAGATTTATCCGCTGCTGAAAGGCTCGGCGCAATTCTTTCTGGATACGCTAGTGGAAGACCCGAACACCCACGGGTTGGTGACCAACCCCTCGATGTCCCCGGAACATGCGCATCCCTACGGGAACACCATTTGCGCCGGGCCGACGATGGACCTGGAGATTTTGCGAGATTTGTTCGACGAATGCATCACGGCGGCGGACACGCTCGGCGTGGACAACGACTTCCGCGCGCAGGTGGCCACCGACCGCGCGCAGCTCGCGCCCTTGCGGATCGGCAAAGCCGGCCAGCTCCAGGAATGGCAGCAGGATTGGGACATGGAGGCGCCGGACCGGAATCACCGCCACGTCTCGCATCTCTACGGACTGTATCCGAGCGCGCAGATAGATGTGAGCACGACGCCGGCACTGGCGGCGGCCGTGAAAAAATCGCTGGAGATCCGCGGCGACGAGGCCACCGGCTGGGGCATGGGCTGGCGGTTGAATCTTTGGGCCCGCCTGCAGGACGCCGAACACGCCTACAAAATCGTGACGTTATTGCTAAGCCCCGTCAACAGCCTGGTGGTTAAATATACCGGGGGCAGGGGCGGGGTTTATCCCAACCTGTTTGACGCGCATCCGCCGTTCCAGATTGACGGCAATTTCGGCGGGGCGGCGGGCATCATGGAGATGCTGCTGCAAAGCCAGAACGGCCAGATCCAATTTCTGCCCGCCCTGCCCAAGGCCTGGCCGGACGGCAGCGTGAAGGGTCTCCGGGCCCGGGGCGGTTTTGAAGTGGACCTCACGTGGCGGGACGGAAAACTGACTTGGGCAAAAATCCATTCGCTCAACGGAGGCACGGCCCACCTGAGGTACGGTTCCGACACGAAGGATATCAAACTGAAAGCCGGCGGCAGTTTCCGTTGGAATGGAAATTAAGGGGGTGGTTCAGCACGGTTATAATTAGAGCGGGTCGGAAAATTGCGCGGGGCGAATTTTTTGGAGCCAAAGACAGGGATTGTAACACGATTGTAACCTGGCTGACTTTTGTTCGTAACTTTGGGGTCACAATATGTTCGCGTTTTCCGACACCAAACAACATGAAAACCAAAAAACACACCAAGAAAAACAACACCACGAAGCTCGCACTCTGCGCCGGGGCCGCTGCCCTGGCCGCCCTCGCCCCCCAGGCACACGCGCAATCGGCCGATGCGCTGATCGACAAACTGGTGGACAAGGGCATCCTGACCGTGGACGAAGCCAAGGATCTCCGCGACCAGTCCGACAATGATTTCAAGACGGCATTCCAGTCCAAGATGGGGATGCCGGACTGGGTGACCAGCTACAAGATCAGCGGCGATTTCCGGGGGCGCTTCGAACAATTCGCGACCACGGACAATAACAGCTACGTCAACCGCACCCGTTTTCGCTACCGCCTGCGCTTCGGCATCGTGGCCAACCTCATTGGCGACACGGAAGTGGGTTTCCGCCTCGGTTCGGGCGACCCGGCCAGCGGCTACACCACGGGCAATCCCCTCTCCAACAACACCACCCTGCAGGACAATGGCTCGAAGAAGAGCATCTACCTGGACGCCGCGTATGCCAAATGGACGGCGGTGCGTTCCGGCGACTGGCTGCTGGCCGCCACGATCGGCAAGATGGATAATCCGTTCGCCTTCACCCCGATGGTATTTGACAACGACCTGACGCCGGAAGGCGCGGCCATCACCGGCGCCTACACGATCAGCGACACGCAGTCGATTGCCTTCGCCGGCGCGGCGTTTGTGCTCGATGAAGAATCCAAAGCCACCCGCGACCCGGCGCTGTTTGGCGGACAAGTGACGCTGAACTCGAAATGGACCCCCAAGCTGGCCACGAGCGTCGGCGTCGGCGCGCTACTCATCAGCAGTTCCCAGCAGCTGACCACGGCGAACGTGCCGTACATCAACCAGGGCAACACGCGCAATGCCGCCGGGGTATTGCTGCATAATTACAACCCGATCATCGCCGACGCGAGCGCGACCTACACGCTGGACAGTTTCCCGCTATATCCTGGCGCGTTCCCGATCAAGGCGACGGGCGAATTCATAGACAACCCGGCGACCGGCCAGAACAACACCGGCTATTGGCTCGGCGCGACCCTGGGCAAGGCCGGCACCAAGCACACCTGGGACTTATCCTACCGGTACGAATATCTCCAGGCCGATGCGTGGTACGATCAGATGGTCGACGACGACAACGGCGCGTTTTACCAAAATGCCTCCGCGGCGGGCTCGGTTTCGGCCGGCTATTTCGGCGGCACCAACGTTAAGGGCCACCTGGTGAAATTGAATTATTCAATCACGGACTCGCTGACGTTCTCGGCCACCTGCTTCGTCAACGACCTGATCATGGGCACGGTTCCGGGCGCGGTGCAGGAGCCGCACAACGCGGCCATCCACGCGATGGCCGACCTGATGTGGAAATTCTAAACGTCACCAAAATGTAACAAGCCAAAACTGATCATTCCGTCATAATAAACAACGTATGAAAAAATTAATCACCATCCTGGCGGCGGCCACGCTCGCCGCCAACGCCTTCGCCGGCAACATCACGGTCAAAGGCTCCGACACCCTACTCGTCCTCGCCCAAAAATGGGCGGAGACCTACATGGCCAGCCACACGGACGTAAAAATCTCCGTGGGCGGCGGCGGTTCCGGCATCGGCTTCGCCGCGCTGCAAAACCAGACCACCGATCTGTGCGACGCGTCGCGCAAGATCAAGGCGGCGGAAATCCAGAAATGCATGATCGCCTTCGGCGCCCGCCCGACGGAATACAAGGTGGCACTGGACGGCCTGTCGGTGTATGTGAACCCGGAAAACCCGTTGAAGGAACTCTCGGTCGCGCAGGTCGGCGACATCTTCACGGGCAAGATCACGAACTGGAAGGAAGTCGGCGGCCCGGATGCGCCGATCACGGTTTACAGCCGGGAAAATAGCTCCGGCACGTATGAATTCTTCAAGGAACACGTCCTCAAGGGCAAAGACTTCGCCGCGAGCGCGCAGACGATGCCGGGCACGGCGGCCATTGTGCAGGCGGTCGTGAAGGACAAGAACGGCATCGGCTACGGTGGAGCGGCGTACGGCGGCGGCAGCAAATTGCTGGCGATCAAGAAGACCGACGACTCGCCCGCCATCGCGCCGAATGAGACCACCGTCATGGATGGCACCTATCCGATCTGGCGCCATCTGTACGTTTACGTGAACCCAGCGCAGGACAAGGGCGACATTGCGGCGTACCTCAACTGGATCCGCAGCGATGACGGACAGAAATATGTCAAGGACATCGGCTATTATCCGCTGCCGAAAAATTTGCGCAGCAACTGATTTGATCGCTGTTCCTCCGACGATCACTCACGCGGGCGGTGCGGATTCCATTGAGATTCCCGCGCCGCCCGCATAAACTTTTACGTCGTGACGACCAACCCAGATCCAGAACCGCGCCGCAGCCACGGCTGGATGGGCATTCAGCGCGGCCACCAGGCGCGCCCCGGCGAATGGCTGGCCGAGAAGTTCATCTTCCTCGTCTCGCTCTCGGCCATCCTGATGGTGCTGTTGATCTTCCTGTTCGTCGCGCGCGAGGCGCTGCCCGTCTTTTTTGGCCAGACCAACACCGCGCTCGTCCAGACACCGATCCCGCCGGACGAGCTGGAGAAACATTCCCCCGCCGAACTGCAGGCCTATCTGGGGGTCACACCCGACCAGTATGCCAAAATGAAACCGGCCATGCTGCGCGACCTGATGGAAGTGAAGGTCGAGGAGCAGAACGACATTCCCGACGATTTTCGTAACGATCCGGACGCCCGCATCAACACCACCGAGTGGAAATACCTGCTCCGGGCGCATCAGTGGACCGACTACCACAAACCGGAATACATCTGGCAGCCCGTCGGCCAGATCCAGAAATACAACATCATCCCGCTGGTGGTGGGCACGCTCAAGGTCACCCTGGTCGGGCTGCTATTCGCCGTGCCCTTGGCCGTGGGGGCGGCGATTTACGTCTCGCAGCTGGCCCGGCCGCGCCTGCGCGAAATCCTCAAGCCCGCCATCGAATTGCTTTCCGGCATCCCCTCGGTCGTCGTGGGCTTTTTTGCCCTGATCGTGATGGCGACCGTGCTGCAATCCCTGTTTCATTACCAGACGCGGCTCAACGCCTTGGTTGCCGGCCTGGCGCTGGGGTTCGCGGTAATCCCGGTGATTTTCTCCATTGCCGAGGACGCGCTCACCAGCGTGCCGCGCGCCTATACGCAGGCCGCGCTGGCGCTGGGCGCGTCCCGCTGGCAAACCGCGTGGCAGATCGTTTTGCCGGCCGCGCTGCCGGGCGTATTTGCGGCGACTGTCCTGGGCTTTGGCCGCGCCATCGGCGAAACCATGATCGTTCTCATGGTCTGCTCCGCCAGCGTGATGTCCTGGAGCGTTTTTGATTCGGCGCGCAGCATCACCACGACCATCGCCGCTGAAATGGCGGAAGCGGTGAGCGGCGGACCACATTACCGGATCCTTTTCATGCTCGGCGCGCTGCTCTTTGCGGCGACGTTCGTGTCGAACATGATCGGTGACTTTGTGATCCACCGGTTCAAGCAGAAGCTGGAGGGCAAGCGATGAACACCGTTACTACGCCGCAGCACCTTCCGGATCCGCCGAAACCGGCGACGCGGCATTTCCGCGCGGAGAAGTTTGATTTCTGGTCGTTCTTTTTTTCCGGACTTACGGGACTGGCCACGCTGTTCATCCTCGGCATCCTCGCGACGATCCTGTTGAACATTCTCGTCAACGGCTGGAGCGCGATCTCGTGGCATTTTGTATCGACGATCCCGAAGAAGGATTTCTTCGACGCCAAAACCACCGGCGTATTGCCGATGATCGTCGGCACCTCCTTCCGGGTGATCGTAATGACGATCTTTGTGATTCCCGTCGGGGTCATCACGGCGATCTACCTGACGGAATATGCGCCCAACACCTCGATCATCACCCGCATCATCCGGGCGGCCGTGAACAATCTCGCCGGCGTGCCGTCCATCGTGTTCGGCCTGTTCGGCCTCGGCTTTTTCATCAACTTTGTCGGCAAAAACCTGGACCTAGTGCTGAATAACACCAACGCGGTCTGGGGCCAGCCGGCGTTGCTCTGGGCATCGCTCACCCTCGCGGTGATGACGCTGCCGGTGGTCATCGTCGCCACGGAAGAATCGCTCAAGGCGATACCGCCTGGGCTGCGCGAAGCCAGCCTGGCGCTCGGGGCCACCAAGCTGGAAACCATCCTGCGGGTCGTGCTGCCGCAGGCGCTGCCCGGCATCATGACCGGCGGCATTCTGGCCGTGAGCCGCGCCGCCGGCGAGGTCGCGCCAATCCTATTCACCGGCGTGGCGTATTACATGGCCTCCCTGCCCACCCACCTGAGCGACCAGTTCATGGACTTGGGCTACCATGTGTTCGTACTGTCCTC